>Ga0209611_10005536_pt1 | contig 21109 bp, 11 predicted proteins | sample S1TSphgellanicum_3_FD_187693 | JGI IMG/M metagenome (GOLD analysis project Ga0209611, IMG submission 187693) | Host-associated microbial communities from peat moss isolated from Minnesota, USA - S1T2_Fc - Sphagnum magellanicum MG (SPAdes) (version 2) | ecosystem: Host-associated > Plants > Peat...
TTTAGTAATCAAATGGAAGATATTCATACCTTGAGGCTTGGCCAAAACCAATTCGAACACACCACATGGCAGCAGCTTAGTGGAGAGAACCTCCACAGTGCTACGTGATTGGCAGAAGCGGAGGAATTGATCAAACACAAACAGAAAAATTCCACTGAAAGCGGCAGAGAAAGTGAAGTCGCCCATATGCAATGCCACGCATATGATGAAAAGGATGTAAAGCTGATGGGTGTAGAAGAAAAGCTCAAACCTTTTCTGGTGCACCCACTGTATTGAGGTTGACCACATTGTAACACCTGTTAGCAATGCAATGAGTCCTGGAAAATTTGCAACTTTGTAAGGTTTCCAATCCAAAAGCTGCAAAAAGCACACATATGGCAGTCAGAAATGGCTACTAGAGATTCAACAGGACCAAAAGAAGAATACAGAAGTATATATGCAAGGGTGTAAGGATTTCATGAGGGCAGATCATTAAAGGAACACAAGAAAAAAAGGAGTAATGAGATTGTCAACAAGCTCTCACCTTGATGAGACAACCTTCAGAGAACCACGCAATGCAATAGGAAAGACCATGGATTGTGAAGATTGTCATCACAAAGTTACCCAACCACACATGGTACTTGATCGCATGCTCAAAGGGAATGTCAAGAACCCGCAAAATCACAGATCCTCGTGAAACCCGCAAAAAGAGAAGATTCAGACATACAAGCCCGATAAATCCAAGTCGAAACCCAGTTTTCTTCAATTTCTTCCCCCACCTGCAAACCCAGGGCAAGTTTTTTTTTGCATGAGTAAATAAACAGTGGATTTCTGTTTGTTGGGTTTCTGTGGCAGTCTCCAGTGTCTCGTGCATTCCCAATGCTAGGAAGATTAGAATTTCAGTGGGGTGGCAACTCACAAAAGCAAGGAGGGAGCAGATTGAAATGTTTTTGCACTTACAGAGTCTCACTAGGTTTGCTGATGTTGATGGTGCGGTTGGCCTCATCAAAATCATGTATCATATAGTTCACCAGCATCCAAATGACAATGGCTATAAATGCTACAATCCACAGAACCTCTGCAGATGACAGAACACCAAACCAGCTCCGCACCACAATTGGGTTTGTTCCAAAGAGCACCCTCCTCCTCCCTCTCTCTTTCTCCTTGTCTCCTACCCTGAACAGATTTTTTCACACTAACTCTTTTCTTCAAAACCATTCTGTTTGATGATCATGCAATTTCAGAACAAAAAATGTATTGTAAGAGGATGAGGGGAAGATCAATACTTGGAAGTGTTGTTAGTGGCTGAGAGCTGCAGGTAGATGAGGGCCAAAGCCACAAGAAGGAGCAAAGGACCAGCAAGCAATGCAGAAATAACACCTGCAGAGAGAGGAGAACACGCACACCATCACCACCATCCCCTGTGCTGTCGCAATAAAATCCAGTACATGACAGAATAATGAGTGCCATGCAAAAAATCTGAAAAGCTTTAAAGGTTCAATAAACTTCCACGGTGAAGTTCAAGACACAATGCTCAAACTCCTCAAGCCTGGCATGCATCTTGGCATGAATCTTTGCAAAAACTCGAACTAAAAAGATGAACTCAGAAATCTAAAAAGAGATGAGGCTGGTGATGATGATGAGAACATCATCATCATCATCTGAAGAAGGGGAAAACTAAGGAAAAGACAAAGCAGTGTCAAGAGACACCCACAAAGATCTGCACATTAAAAAAAAATTCCCGCAGGCTTAGAAAACAAAAGTAGGAGTACCACTGAAACCAAAGCTTGTGCTCTTGTTCATCAACACAGATGTGTTAAGGTAGTTGAGCATATGTGTTGTGGGAAATGTGGCGAGGGTTACAATCCAGCAACCAAACACAAAACACATGGTAAGACCAATCAGCTTCTGCACTGCTTCAATCCATCTCCCACCGTCTCCTCCTTCCTCTTTCTTCCTCTCCCCACTGTCACTCTCTCTCCCTCCATTTTGCCCACTGGTGCACTCCAGGTTTCTCCTCCAGCTGCTTGTCTTCTCTTCAGAGTCCTGGGGAGAAGGGGGGGAAAGGTGGGGGAGACCATCAAAGCCACATAACTCAAGCTGTCAGTCCTGTCCTGATGAGCAGAATTTGTGAATGTAGTCCACAAAGATAGGAGAGATCTTCAATCTTGGGAGAGAAAACACAGAGAGAGAGGATTGAAGAATCAAAAAGACTGAGGAGAAGAGAAAGGAATTGAGGAATTGTAGGAAGCGAAAAGAAAGACGAAGCGGAGAAAGACACCTGGGCTGAAAGGGAGAGTGTGGTTGCCATGATGGGGAGTGTGATCTGGGATTGCTTGAGAGTGGAAGCGCGTGCTCCTCTGCTACTTCCAATGCCGTTGCAGCAGCAGCAGATTTCTCTCGATCACCCATCTCGAAATCCAAACTCAGATCGCACTGAAGCAACTCTTCGTCTGCACTCTGATCAGCACCATAATCATCATCGGCATCATCTTCTTCGTCATCGTCCCAAAGCACAAATCAAGTGACAGTGGTGCTTCCCACGCCCAAATCTAGCTGCTGCTGCAAGAGGACCCATTGCTCTTACTCTCTATCTCTGGAAACACTCCTCACGATTCCCCAAATCGCACCCACTTCGGATGTTTCTTCCTCCCACTTCAGATCTTTATCACACTACTTCTGAGCACAACCCACAACCCATTTCTACAAAGTCTGGCAGAAAGAAGGCGACTCTTGCATTCTAGGGTTTCCCTAGGGATTCTTCTTCCACAAGTTCAGTGGGATTCTTTGACAAAGTGATGATGATCTCTGTCACAGTTTCTTCTTCTGCTCATCGAACCATCGCTCAGATTTCTCAGTTGTCATGAGCTGACCTGATTGCTTTGCTTGGTTTGCAGAATTCTGGTTTGGAGTTTCTGGTTCAGAAAATGGAAGGAATTAAGGAAGCAGAAATGGCTGCGATTGCACCAGGGTCAAGGCTGGCTGTTATTGCAATAACAGGAAGGTGTGGGAGCTTAGAAGAAGCTTGAAGAATGTCCAAGAGGTTTCTTGTCATGAGACTTGCTCTCTTGTTGGAATTCTGTGCCATGGGGCATTGTCAGGATGGCTCTTGAGCTTCTCAAAACAGGTTGTGTGAAGAAGAAGGTATGGAGCTTGGAGACAATTTCAATTGGTCTCTTGGAAGTGCTGTGCCATGGGGCATTTTCAGGATGCTCTTGAACTTCTCAAGACAGATGTGTGAAGAAGAAGAAGGTATGGAGCTTGATGATCTCACTTCTGTTTTGTTCTTCTATCAACTTGTAGCCATGCAGACCTGCGACATGAAGACAGCTGCTGTTTTGGTTCCATGAGCACAATGGTTTCCATTACATGATTTGTGCAAGAATTGGAGTATTACTGTGCCTGTAAGGTTTACCTTCTTGGCCATTCGGACCTTTTGCATGAGGTAGAGGATGTGATGAAGTGTATGCTTTGTGAACCACATGCAGCTGCATGGATCATGGGCTTTGCAAAGTATATAATCGAAATGTGGAGATGGAGAGGAACATGCTACCAATGAGTTTTTGAAATGGATCCTGAGAATGCAGCAAGTCTATCCGCTGCTGTGGAACATCAATCCTGTTGCTGGTCACTGCGATCTTCCTGGTGAGAATTCTCAAAAGCAGGTTATGGGTATGGGGTTTTCTCTGCAATGTCATAGATATGTTTTCAGGTGGCTAAAAGCTACTGCATCCAAGGAGTCACCCATGGCAAGCATAAAAGGTGCATGCTGGACTGAAATGAAGCTTATTCTCTCAAGCTTGCTGCACCTTGGGTTATGATACATTTGATCATTGTGATTAGCCAACATCAGCACTAGCACCTTTGTTGTTCATTCAATGAGATATGTCCATAAGCCAATAAGAGCCTAAGCCTTGTCTACACCTCTTTTCCCTCTATTCAAAGCCTTAGTTAGAAGTTTGGTCCAATCTTTCCACCCATGAATGAAATTACCATTCATTGAATTCAAAGTTTATTAACTCAAAAGTTTTTGTTGAAATTTTTTACTCAAAATCCAACAAGGGTTGATGAGATACCAAAGCTACATTAAGCTTGTGCAAGATTGGGATGTTGTGAGCCTACCCTTGAACTTGCAAGTGAGGTTGGGGCAAAATAGTGGAAATAGGTTGGGAATAAGGCTAAGGTGTGGCATGGTTCAAACATAGTCTTGAATGAGTGACAAGTGTGTGAGAGTGCAAGAATGTAACTCCCATGACTCCCAATCACATTTTCAATTTGAGAGTTGTGACTCTTGTGGAGTTCCAAGGTTAAAGTTTCAGAAACAAATTTTGTTTAAATCAAGCATTGAATCATTGGAAAAGTTTCAATGTGTGTTGTATTGTTGTGGTTCACTATTCAAATTAAACTTCAGTCCTTGAAGTTATAACCATTTGAAGGATTATGTGGGGGGTGAAAAATCAAATTTTGCTTGCTCAAATGTCATATGGGAAACTAGATGATGGCTAATTAAGGAGTTTTACATGATGTTCAAGAGCACTTTTCAACAAGTATGAGTCAAATGGGTTTTAAGTTGAAATTAAATCCATTTTCAGGAAGTTATAAATTCCTATAAATTTGATCATTTTGGGATTTTCACATTGAGAATTTTAGGAAAAATCATGTCATTCACATGGTGATGTACAAAGTATTGTATAAGGGAAGTTGGGCCCCCATTTCAATGTTTGAGCCATGAGTGGTAAATTTTGTGCGTAAGTATTCATGGAACTTGTTTAGCTTGAAATTGTATTAATTACTTTCATTTTTTTTATTGTGCAAATTTGAGCTCCGCATTGCTACACACTACTTGCAACGATCAACTTTTCTTTTTTTTAAATAATGTTTTCATATAGTTTTTAATAATTCATCATTACATATTTCAATGTCAATTTGAATTTAAATTAATATACCTTTCATGGACATGAAAAGACATGCTAATTTGATTTTTCATGTCCATGTTGGTTGATAGGGGATAAGAGTGAAATGGTTATAGAATGGAGGTAGTTATTAGGAAAGGTGATAGATAGTTATTTAAAAAATTAATAGGAAAAGGAAGCAATCATTTAGAAAAATTGAAGTAACTACATTTGAAAATGAAATAATTATATTTAAAATTGTTTTTGGAATGGTCCATGGACGACCATATGAAAGAATCCCAAAAATCCCCCCTATACAAATTTCGATTATTCATCACTATAATTGAGATGATTGAAAGTTTAATTTGAAAAGTTAACTTTTCTTAATATTTATTCTATAATGTTTACCCTTCAATCAATGAGGAGTTATGAAATGTGCCTTGAGTACTTGCATTTTATTGTTAGAATGGGGACCAATAAATATTTTGTCATTGATACCGCTTTAACAAACTTGAGGTGTGTAAGAAGAAAGTCTTACTAAGGTTGGATTCAAATCTTCATTAATATATGGGTATTAGCATGACATCAATGTATGCCAATTAATATAACAATAACAATGACCAAATTAGGGAGTTGTAACAAAAATTTAAGCCAAAATTTGAGCCTTCAAGAAAAAATAAAACATAGATGGCATGCTAGTTGAATAATGGTTATCAAGTTAGTGTTTGGGTTTTAATGCTCAAAATGATTTTGCCTCTAATGTTTGGATTCTTAGGTGTGTCTTTTGTTTTTTATATTCTTTTTTGCATTTATGTCTTTTTTTGGTGTTTTTTCTTAATAAGTTAATTTTTTTCATGCCAACATGTTTGCAAAAGTCCGTTTTGAAATAAAGTTTTTGTTTCATATTTTTAAAAAAATAAATTAAAATTTATTTAAAACAAAGATTGAAAACCATAATCTCCATATTGATCACCATTCAAAATTTAAAAGTATTGTGTTAGAAAAGAATGTATATAAATTGAAAATCTTATTTAAAATTGATGTGACAATTCAATCACGCTTATAAACCATGCTTGAATTTGTCATTCTCATCTTTGTTCTAATCAAAACTCTTATTGTCATCTTTTCTTCAAGCATTTCATTTGTTCCTTTGAAACTTTTAATGATTTAATTTATTAGAAATTTCAACCATAAAGTTTACAAAAGAAATTATTTTCTAATGTTATTACTTCGTTATATGTGTTAGATTAACATCCTTTTGCAAAAAAAATATTCGTCTTCTGTGATGAATAAAATGAAAACCTTATTCATGTTTCTTCAAAATTAAATTCTTTTGAAAGATGATTTATTATTGCATTTTCCACCATCCTTAAATTTTACTTTCACAACTATAATTTTTTTTCATTTTCAAAAATAAAATAAAATTATACCTTTTGGTCTAAAACATCAATTCCACCTTGTAATTAAAGATTTACAAATAATGTTTATAATTTGAAAACATGATTTCTAAATTTTTATGACCACAACCTTTAAGTCAATGTAAGATTTCATAAAAATGGACTTTCCTTTTTTAGAAAGTTTAACATTTCACCTTTCATAACATTTTACACAAAAAAATTTAGAAATTTATTGAACTATCATGTTTATTTGGGGTGCAAAAAGGCTAATAAAAATCATTGGTGGCCCTTTAGGTGAATGTTTTTTGAAAAAAATGCTCAAAAATTTTGTAAAATTTTTTATAAAAAAAATTGTACTATTTTGTTAAGGTTTTTGTTAAAAATTTGTCAAAAATATGACATTTTCAAAGTTTTTCAAGTCCATTTACAAGTCCTTTTCTTGCTTAAAAACAATGGTCACAAATCCTTTCATGCTACTTTTGAAAGTCCAAATGTTAATGAAATAATTTCATATTTTGGACATTATAAATAAACTATTAGGCTTGATAACGTGTAAAAATTTTAACTTATTTTCAAATTAAATTTAAAAAAAATTGATGTAAAAAAATAAAATAAAATAATGGTTACGACTACTTTTGTTTCCTATGAGCATAACTACAACCCTTGACATAAAGTATTTTTTTATTTCCAAAAAAAATGATAATCATGTGCATTTACACATATTGGAACCATTGTCTTCATGCATGTCAAGTTTTTTTAAATTATTATTACTACAAGGAAAATTCATTAAAAAAACACAACATATTATGAATTTTTCAAACATGAATTCATATAAAACCCAATATTAAAACTTCAAGATGCATCGATTGTAAAACAAAAAAATTTGAAAATTCATGATGATATATATATATATAATTATTAATTAAAAACAATTATATAATTTCATTTTAAATATGGTGGAACCCAACCATTTTTTTTCTCATTATAATTTTCTTTTGTTTAATTAATTTTTTCTTTGTATTAAATAAGGATCACTGATCGAAAATGTGTTTCACCTTCATTAATGTGTTCTATGTCATTGCTCGAAAATTCATACCACTTCACCACTTTCGTATCATAATAATCCCACGATTTGAAACGTAAATGAATAACCCTTGCATCCATAAAAGACTTTTCGTTTCTAAATTCCAAAAATCGAACACCAACATGTTAGTTGAAATCTAAGTCCACATCATAAAGTATGGAACAATTAATCGAAACAGAATTAAAAAGTGTCTCCTCAAATACATTGATGTGCCCATCAAATCCAATGAATGTTTTCTTTGCTTGTTGTCTTCTAAAATTCTTTACTTACACAATCACAACCAATGCATTGAACATAATTTGTTACATCTTGAGTTTCATCACTTGCAACTCCCTGACTAGGTTGAATTTAGGGTTTTGCATGTGACAATGCAACTTCTTCTACTTTTATTAGTTGCTTACGATGCATTATCTTAACAAGGATTGTCAAATCTTTTTTTAGTCCAAGTAGTTCTTGGTTTTAGGGTTCCAAGTTAATGGACTATTATCTGTGAAAGACATTTGTTCATCTTGATTTTTAAATCTTTGTGTTTGTTTAAAGTAGGTCAAGATTAAGAGACTATATCTGGACATTAGTCTTTTGTCAAAAAAACTTTGATGCTAACATGAGGTTTATTTTTGTTCATGTGTATGTTGCATCCACATTCTGGAATTCCTTGTTCCTTATTCCTTGCCTTAATCCAATCCATTTATAAAATTTTTGATTATAACATAAGAATCAGAAATGAAATTCAAGATATTTTGAATTTCTTGTTCCTTGTACTTCCTTGCTTTGCTTTAGGAGATTCCTAAAAGTTTGCAAATAGTGCATCTGACTAGGAATCCAAATGAAACTCATGAATTATGTGACATTCCTTGTTTATTGACTTACTCCAATAAATTATTAGAAATCTTGAATATAATCTATCAAACTAGGATTCACAATTGACACTCAAAATTGCTTTTCCTTACCATCTTGATGCTAGATGTGCAAAAACATGTCCCAATTTTTGGGTCCTTGAATAGTTCATGATATTAAATCATGATACCTAATTCATTTTCTTTAGTTGTCATATTTTCCTAATATATCTTCCTAGGACATTCATAAAAGAACATGTCCTCGGGAAGGTGGTTTACTTTCCTTGTAATAGTTTCCTAATCTATCCTTTCCTAGGACATACACAATTTACAAGGAACGTACATGTGGACTTGAATTTGAATTTTTTTCTATTATTTGCAATCTAATCTAGGATTGAACATTTTCAAGAATTAATAGTTTTTGTTGCATTTTCTTACAAATAAAAGATGGAACTGTTCAAATTGGTTCTTTCCAAATAACTTTGCTACTATATTATCTCTTCTTGGATCAATATATATTATCCTGGAGGGGGCTATCAATATTATTCTTAAGCATTTATTAGAAAAAATTGTTGCAAATTGTTCAGAATTGAATGCATCAATTTTTTATTTATAATGCCTTTGATGCATGTGATAAGACATTTTCATTATTAAAAAAATTACATTAATTTTTTTTTTTGGCAAGTGAGGATGAATGATGTTCAAATTGATGCAATTCATAATGCTCTTCAAAATCATGCATGATCACGTTGTTTTCAACATTTTGCTTCATTTGATTTCCTGTGATTTTTTGTAAAGGTTATATTTGCATTTGATGTTGATTGATAGGTGGTGCATTTCCTTCTTGCAAGTGGAGTCCATGACTATGTCATTCATATTGTTTTTATAATTTTGCTCTTTTGACAATTGTTCATCTAGTGTTCATGAAATTATACTTCATGATGTTTATGGCACTACTTTTCAACATCTCTTAGAATATATTTTCCTTCTAATTATTCTAGCTAATGCATTTCCTTCTTTTAATTGTAGTTATTTTCTTATTATTGAGATTATTTTATATTTCATTTCAAAAGCTCTTTGGAACTATACAAATTGTTTAGTATTTACAATGTTGATGGGGTATTGTTTTTTAGGTGGTAATAATTCTTTATTGCCTTTCCAAATGTTTATGACATTGTTTTTTAAGACTTCTTGGGATTTTTTAAAATCTTAGAACTATACAACTATTTAATATTTGCAATGTTGATGGGATATTGTCTTTTTAGATGTTAACAATAATTTATTGCCTTTCCATTTTGCAAGTATAGAAAATAATTATTCTTCTTTGTAAAATTACTCTTCTAGCATTTTCAACTTGGGCTTTTCAAAATCGTCCTTTAAAATGTTGAAAACATTTTTATTTAATGTTTGAAGGTTTTTTTGTCTTCATGATTAGAACCATGTTTGATCTTTGTTGTTTACAAAGTTAGAGGATATTGTATTTTCAAAAGTTAATAATTAGTTTAATGCATGTCTTTCTTGAAATATAATCCATGACCTAGTGTTATTCAGATTGTTCAATTGGCTTAGTATTTGAAAATATGTTTGAAAATTTTCCTTCAAGATGTTTTTTGTTTTGGGCACCTATAGTTATTTTTTAGAATAAAGTATTGTTATTGTTCAGAATTAAGTTGTTAATTTTTTTTACAAAATGATGGAGATCCTTTTTTTCACCTAATTTAGATTTTTTTTTTATTATTTTTTTTTTGTGTAGTTAATGTTATATTCACATTTCAGGGAGTCATATCCTACATATAAAATTAGTTTGGGGACATTTGAGGCATTCAAGCCATAGTATGCGTGAAATGCATGTGGGAATTCAATTCTTGTTGTTATCGGCACCATGTCCAAATGTCAAAATTGAAATATATTTTTAACTCCATGCATTGAGGACCGGCACATGGAGGTTGTGTTTGTTGTTGCATAATTTCCAAGCCAAATGGAGGGCAATGTGCTTGTGTTTTAGCTTCATATGTTCTTCCTAGAATAAGAACAATGTGTGAGTTCATTTTCTACCCTAAATTTGAAAATGAAAAGTTCCACAAGTTGGAGTGCATAAAAGGGGAGTGTAATATATGTGGGATCTCGAAGTTTCAATTCTATCCAGTCTTAGAAGTGGATCCCAACAATGAGATGTACATACCTTGGAAGAGGTTTGATAATGTCTATGGAGGTCAATATGATGATCACTAGTAGAAATTATGTCTTTTGAAACCTATGAAACAATGTTTAATTATACTAATTGACTCTATCAATGACCACAATCATATATTACAACTTCATTATTGACGTGGAAAATATTGTCATGATGTCATGGCATTTTGTTATTTAATTAAATAAATAATATCCTATGTCAATGGAAAATGGGTCACACTGTATGTTCTAAATTTTGGAGATTTATAAAATGACTTATATATGATTAAGTAATTAGTGTTACATGGATAGTATGGCACCTTGTATAACTATAAAATCATTAACCTTAGATGATGTGGTACCCTAGGTGGTTTCATAATTATTATACAATGATTTAAAAATGAATATTAATAATTTAATATGAATACAAATGGACATAATAAACTACAACATGTAAGGAACTTATTTTGATTAATATTATACATATAAGTAATATAAAAAACCTTCATACATTTTAATAATAAAAGTATGATATATTATAAATAAAATTTTAAATATCAATTTAAAAATAAAATAGAAGTGTAAGATGTGGTAAATATATAATTTATTTGTACATTAAACTATTATCATAAATTTAAGTGAAAATCTATTTAATATATGTATTAAAATTCTCATTTTACATCTGTAAAAATATATTATTCAAATTAAATTAAATTATTTAGATTGAATTATACCTCATATTTAATATGACTAATATAAAAACATTTAATATACATAATTGATTTATGATCCATTAATAATATTTTATGTGTATAAATTACATGGATTCATATGTGTAAATTAAAAATTATTAATAAAATTATGATATATTGGAAGCAAATTGTAATATAAATTTCTAAACCAAATGAAGGTTTAAAATATGAATATTTTATTTTATTTACATGTGTTAGCCATAAAGGTTTTTTCATTTATAAATTATGCGTTTGAATTAAAATTTTCCAAAGTATGGTCATTGAAATGTTATTGAATAACAAAATTTAAACCATTTTGTTTTAAGCTGAATTTTTTTTTAAAAAAAATACATATTTGTGTACATTATTGAAGGAAATTTATGAATAAGTTTTCAATTTTTTCATTTGAAAAATTTATTAATAGGATACAATTTATTGTATTTGAAGTTTTGTGTAATGTTTAAATGAAATATTTATTTAAATATAATAAAAAATAAATTATTTACACAAAACGGGGTGGCTTAGTGGTTAAAAAATTAAACTCCATCCTCAAGGTCCAAGGATCAAACTTCACAAATGACATGCATTGTGATCAACATTAAAATATTGATTGAATATTCTGTACCTACCTAAACTACTTAGGTTAAGTGGGGACATGTGTCAACAATTGATAGGATGAAAAATGACAAGATTAAAAATACATCTTATTAGGGTGAAAGCATGATCAAGTATACGACAAAAGTAGTTATGAATAGCTGTAGTCATATTTTTACACATAAATGCAATAAAATAGAATCAAAACCTTTTCAACCATTGTCAAACCATCATGGTGCACAATATTGAGTTTATAGTATGTTGTATACAAAGTTTGGAAAACTTTAGTGCACTAAAAGTAGACCAAACATATTTTTGAAATTGACTAATGGAATTATGTTCAAAAATATTTTTAAATTAAAAGATTGACATATTGTTATTTTTATGTTGAAAGTGCACAAGTAAAATTTAGATGGCCATTAACCAAGAAAGTGAAAAAATTCAATATTTCATCTACTTGAAGCCTATTTTATTTCTTTGGGCAACCTATAAAGTAAAAAAAATTCTAATTGCAATTTTTAAAAATCCACTTAAAAATCTACTTTAAACATGTGATTCTTCAATATCATTGACATAACTTTAAAAAATATGTTCATATTGGTCATCAAATTAAATAATCTTTTAAAATTTGATATGTTAAGGCATTATTTATGGCTACTTTACACTTTTTTTAACAAGGATCACAAAATGTATATTTGATCATGCTTTCACTAATTATTTTTATTATATATAATAAAACTATAATAATAAATATCATAATTTTTTAAATAATGTTTCCCAAGTTTTTGGGTCCAATTTATAAAAATAAAAAACAATTAAACTATCACTAATGACTTCACATTTGTCCTTTATGACTAATGGATGATATTTTCCACATCATTGTGCCACATCATATCCTAAACAACTTGTCTATAATGATTTTCAAGCTATTAGTCATTTTTTCCTTTATGATTGGAATACTAGTCATAAATTCAGTCATATATTTGAAGATTTCTACAAGTGGATGGAGGTGACAAGCATGCAATAAGGCTCCAATGAAAGATGACCCCTCCATGTGAGTTTGCTACATTTTAAAAGCTTAAGTTGGTTGAGTTTGTTGTTCACAATTTTGAAGCTAAGTGGCAAGATAATCTGACAAAGGGTTAAATTGTTACCATGATTGATTTTTCCGAGAATTATTATTTCAAAAAATAAATGAAATTCAATCATAACATTGGTTTCATTGGCAAGTCACAATTCTTGTGCATTTGACATTCCACAGTGACCCACAATGGGATGAAACTCACACATCATCTTGGATCTTGATGGAGTACCATTTCTATGTGATTGATGACAAAGCCCATGATAACTTTTTTATCCAACACTGCTTCAAACTCCTCTTGGACTCTAAGGTTTTCTATTACCTATTGAGCATATTATTTTCTTGAATGGCTATGCTTTGCAATTCAAATGTGCAAGATCCTTTTCTTTGTTGCCCATTATCCATCACTAACAAGGAGTGAGGAATTACCAATGGGATGTTCCATGCAATGGAACCATTTTGGTTCCGATCATGATAAGGGCCATTAGGATGGTCTAAGAGCTCATGTGAAACAAGCATTGAAAGTTGAACAAATTCAACTTGATTCAACTCGGCTCCAAAATGCCAAGATGCTACTTTGGCCTACAACATTTAACTTATGAAGGTGCAAGGAAAGAAGTCCTATGTTATTTTTATGAAGTGAAAATTATTTATGTCAATAGGGTGGATCAATTTAATGTGCGAATAGTGGAGGGTGTGGTTTTCATCAAATCAAAAATGTTGGACTAGATAAAATCTCTTTCCATGTTCAAAACTTGTATTGTTTTTGCAAGTTTTGCTTTGATGGTGGGGATGGTCCATGCAATAGTGAAACATAAGTTGGCCCATTTAGCTTTGTCTATTTAGAACCTTGCAATGCAAGTGATGCACAAGTGGATGTGGAGTTCGTGCTTGAATACCATCTTTTTTTTCAATTTACATATTCAAGGGTTGAATTCCCCTTCTTCTGCTCTGACTTCCATCATCAACCTCTTCATAATAGCAACTTGACTGAGGAAAAAAAACAATGAAAGAAGACCTTACATTGTTGGCCATGAATGTTGAGGCTTCATCATCACTAACATTGTACTAAAGTAGGTTGAGTCTAGGTGTTGTTGGACTTTGAAGGTTGCAAGCTATTATTGTTGACAAAAACACTAAAAACATAAGTAGGTTAGAATTTTTTTTCATCTCTAGCTAGGTACAATCATAAGCATATTTGCTCCAATTCACTTTGTGGCCCTTGTAATGTGCTAGCCAACCTTTCAAAAATATTATAGAGTATTGCCCATTGTTAGGGGGGTGAGCATAAACATCTTCATAAAGTTTCACCAATGCACCACAATTTGCAACAATCAAGTGATCATTCGGTTTCGGCTTCCAACCATTTTGTGTTCTTTTCCCAAAAAACTTCTCCAAGTTTGCATGAAAGACAATGTTAGAATCTATACCCTTCCATGGATCCATGCCCACATTAAACAATTTCAAATTCTTGTGGAAATCATCCATAGTCCAAGCTACTTGCCCCATTGTCTAGTTCACCTTTTCCAATTTCTCTCTTTCCCTTTTACTTGCATTCTTTGAGGGAAAACTAGGGTTGGAACCTGCTAAGGGTTCCCTAGCTTTCAAACCACTAAAACCAAAAGCCATGACCTAGAACAAGCCACTCAAAAATATATAAACTCAAAAATAGAGAAACTCAATAATGGAAAGGTTGAAGGTAAGAAAACTTACACTTCGGATCTATTTCAAATCTTGCACATCAAGAAAGTTTGCTAAAATGGATAATCAAGGAAATCTAAGTATTAATCGAACCTTAAACAACCAACTCTTGAAGTTTCAAACACAATTTACAAGAGCACACTCAAGAACTAATCAAAATTAATCCAAGCAGACAATGATGTTTTACAAAAATCATAAGCACATAAAAAATAACAAAGACATAGTGATAGTTTTCCAAACACAAAAAGAAGCTATGCCCAGATTCTTATGCACAATTTTTGCAAAAAAAATTGAAGATAAACAAAATTCAACTTCTAGCCACACCTTTAACGCCTAAATTTTATAATCATCCCGTAAGTTGGAAAATGACAGAGTAATAGTAACAAAGAAAAATTTAGTTGCACCATCATTGAGTTTGATTTCACAATTGTTGTGTGCCAGTCGTTGTCAATGCACTCCACTAGCACTTTGCAAACCCACCCAACGTAATTCAATTTCCTTATTGAATGTGGACATAGTGTTCACAAGCTCCCCCTAACTTAAGTAGCTACTATGTCCCTTAGCTCCCCCTAAACCTAATAACTAGTTAGTTATTATGTCCCTACAGTTTCATTCCCACCTTAAAAATTAAACTTTACTTTTAACATCCTTTTATTGGGGTTGCAAGGATAGTTTGTGGCCTACTTTAGTGTGCTTTGACCCAAAAGTTCAAAGAATGCTCATAAAAAAAAACAAGTACAACATTGGTTGTGGTTACACATGAATATAATCTATTTTGTTTGGGTCACAATTTGTTTTTAGAAGTCATTTAATAATCCATTGAATTCATATGCATCATTTATTGTCAATTTTATTTTTGATGTTTTGCATATTTGAATTGAACATGTATATGTAGTTGTTTTCCATGTTCCACATATAGTAGGATTGTGTGAAACCAAAGGAAAAATTATCAACTAGAGAACAAGCTTCCTTCAAAAAGTTGGTGAGATGTGAAATATGATGGACTCAAAAAAGAACCAAGGAATTTTTTTCCAACCCATCTTGCAAGCTAAACAATTAGGTGAACTATATGGTCAACTTGGGGATTTAGGGGTAATTGATGGTAAGAGGACATCACCAAGTGTTTTGCGATTTAAAATATGAGGTTTAGCCCTCCTATACAATGTGGATAGAATTTCACAAGCTATTATTATGGAATACATTTTTTAACAACTAGCTCACATTCCCTTGATATTTTGCAAGGAAATATGATATTGCAATGTCCACAACATGTGGTGGACTAGATTTCATTATTGTGTCTAGAGATCCAAATGTAGCACCACAATGTGTGAAACCTCTTTAAACCAAAGGACTTGATGTTGCAACCTTTTTTATTCTCATAAGTGCTTGAAATAAACTCATTTTGTCAATGTTCATGCATGAAAACTAATCCTTGCACTAAAGTAACCTGGGATGAAGGTATCACATGCAAATTTTAACATCTTTGTTTTTGTTGTACTCTGTACAAGAAAAACAAGATGTTAAACTGGTCCAAAAAATGAACTAGCTTGTCCATTTGAACTTTAACACTAGTAGAAAAACCCTATTTTTCAACTTGTTTTAGGTGACTAAAAGTGTCTTTTGTGATTTTTTTTAATAAAAAAAATCGCAAATTAAAAAAAATTCGCAAAAGACACTTTTAGTCGCTTAAGACAAGTCGAAAAATGGGGTTTTTCTTCTCGTGTAAAAGGCATTTCTCAAGGTTTGATTTAATATTATTTGTGATGAGAAGCTACGTCTTGCCTTTTATTCTCAACCTAGAAACACAATTGTCAAGCCAAAAATCTTGATCAAGTGCACATTATAAGTCTAAATCTTAATCATAACTTGTGATTGAACCTGTTAGACATTCAATATTAAAATCAACTGGAATAACGCATGTTCAACCTATTGAAAGGATGTAAAATTTGGGAGATAACACACCTTAGATATTGTATTGATTGTTGTGGTGGATCTATTTAGATGTCTTGTACCAGATTACAAGAATAACATACAGGCTAACTATGGAATTCTGTAAAAGGTGCAATGTTTGAAAGGTCAAGTACAATGAATGGAGGTGGAGGAAAGCCTCAAGATGGAAGAATAGGAACTACTAGGTCCAAGATTGGACAATGTTTTTCAAGAAAATTTGGCAACTATGAAAAAAAGCTAGAGACGATGAACCATGAGCTGGCTTTTGTTTGTTAGCACATTTTTGGATTGTTATACAAGAATACCAAACTATTGATAAGGCCTTTTTTCAAGTTTCACTTAACATTTTTAAGATGAAAATGGATCTATTGGTTTAGATTCACCTTTATTGGCATTAGTTTCATTAGTTGTTTTTGTTGACTTTATTACCCTTTCTAGCCGCATAATTGTCATATTTATAGGGGGGGGGGGTAGCCCATTACCTACAATCTACAACCTTTCCTTTATAGTTTTTCACACTATGGGCATCATCATATGTGCGACTTGGTTTGCCCAGTGTATCTTTTATAATACTTATGGCTGATCTGTCACCCATTTAATTTTTTATTATACTTGGTTAGAACTTTTAGATGTTATTTGATATAATGACTAGAATGGTTAGACTTATAGGTAAACCATTAATTTAGAAAGTTTAGTTCCATACAAAATGGGTCAAGAGGACAAATAATGTACACCTTGTTTTTGAGATATACAAACAAGTTCTTTTTAGGATTTGTGTAACAATTCAAAAAATTGTATGTCCGTATAATATGAAAGGATTGCATGTTATCATGCTTTTGTTTGAAAGCTATCATGGGTCCTTGCACTAGTTGCTTACCAAAATTCATTGAGGTGCATATACTTGAGCAATGTTGGCAATGGTTAAGCCACATACATTGAAAATAGCCTTATGTCACTTGGACTATTGACTTGAGAGATGAACGCTTTTGTTTTGATCTTGCACAATGAAGGTGTAGAGTTGAAATTTTATGGCTTTGAAACTTGTAGTGAATATTTGTGTAACTAAAATTCATTAAATGTTAGCGGCTTATGCATAAAGGTCACTGAACATGTTTAAAACCATTCATTAATGTCCATCCATACTTCTACTATTTGGAGCAAAATAAGTACTTTAGAGAAGGAATATAGGTTGAAACTTATTGTTTGTTTGATGATCCAACCCAACATTTTTGGATCAAACAAAAGTAAAAACACAAATGAGTTAATTCAAGGTTTCTTTTCATTTTCCATGGAGAATAACTTAGATGGCATAAAAGAAACTATAATGTTATCTATCTAGTTGAAGAATTGACACATGAAAATTTCTCTTTGAGCCAAATTGAGTTACATTATTTTAATGTTCCAAACATGTTCATGTGTACAATCTACATAGTGATATTGCAAAGTATCAAAATGAGCCAACTCAAGTACATAAATAATTTCACCAAGTTGTGCATTTGTTCCATTTCTTATCTTTTAATTGAAACAATTGGATAATGAAATAACCATGGATGTTAGTCATTACAAGTTTACTTATCCTTTTAAGTGACCAACTATAACCAAAATTGAGGGCTTGCATATCAAACAAGTCCACAAACACTCGTGGAAATGCATACATATCCACAAATTTAAATAATCAAAACTCCCATGTAAGTCCCAATTTCTAGTGAACATGATAGATTTGTAGACTTGTAGAATTTCAATCATAGAAGGTTGGCATTCCCAATTGAATTTGGATGATAATGAATTTTGAAAGCACAATCATATGACAAAAATTGCCTTAATATGTCTTGAACTTCCATTTCAAACTTTTTTGGTTCCATAATCCTTTTTAGAAAAGATGAACCTCAACAAAAAGAACTTTTGGAAGATTTAGCATTGTTAATTATTAAAAGCCATCTTCCAATGTAGTTTGTTAAGAGCATATGGTTGAAACCATTTGTAATGCATTTATGTCAAAAATTGTTGTTCCCATCCAAAAAATGGTTCTCATAAGAAATCTTACCCAAACTGGTGGGAAAATGTAAAAAGAACTATGTTTTGTCATTATAAAAAGATTGCATTTTTGCAATAGCTAGTCTTGATATATGGATGTTTCATGGAACACATGATGTTTTTGTTCTTGTGATTATTTTTTAAAGAAATTATTAAAAATCATAAAAAATTATTATTGGATTATTTGAAACATTAGAGACTACATGGCAAAAATTGACAATAAATTTGACTCAACTATTGGATCAATATGGTTTAAGAAACATAATAATTACTTATGTTCATAAAAATGAAGGCTTAAATTTAAATGCCATGATCAATTATTCTTAAGTCTATTGTATGTTATGAAACTTTGGGTTTCAAAGGAAGATTTTTAAGGCTTTTGCTTTGGCCCTGTTTTTTCTAAGGCTTGTTAGCATGCAACAACAAAAGAAAAAACATGTGAAAAATACAAGGAAATGTCCATTAATTTTTCCCAATTAGATTTGTAAAAATGTATAATTTGACCAAAAAAATATGAAAAGGGTGACAAAAGAATGGAATAAAGCATATATTGCTTCGAGTTTTTGCCCAATGAAGTTAAACATTCTAGTGAAAACAAAGTAATTTTCTATGAATTATCTTAAAATCAGTTTTTAATTTCTTGTTTTAATTTTTTTTTTTCTTATTGGAATGCTAACATATTGGTGCATGGTGGTTTGCAAGTTTGGAAGCAAAGTGATGTTATTTCAAGAAACCTTGCAATATTGTGAAGCAATTGTTAGTTATTACAATAAGCAAAATACTATAGTGGCATGTTGCACAAATAGTTGTTAATGTTTTTTCCCATGTAGTTAGTGCATGTGTATTGAACCAATATTATTATGCACATTGGCTTTTAAGTGATGCAATTCATTATGCAATAACCATGAACACAAAAGTAACGGAAGAATTGGAAAATGCCTTTACTTTTGACAACATAATGGATGAAGATTTTAGGACGTTTAATGAATTAACCTTGTTGGTTTCTATTGTTTTTCATTCATTTCATTTTTTTTTGTGGGAGAAAATATGAACAAAGAAAAACACAAACATGTTGTCCCTAATGTTAGATCCAAGGTTCAAGAACTCTAGGTTAGTTTCATCCTTGATTGGTTAATATTTTTTTTGTTTTTTTTTGTTCTTGCAACATCAATATTTAAATTGTCAAGGTGTGTCTATTTCTAGATTCAAGCTTGTGTAATAATAAGCTTGGGTGTTTAAAGTTTATTAAAGAACCAATAAAATCAAAGGGTGTTACTATTTTGGCTAAGGAAAAGAGAATGCTAATCCCAAATCTAAGAATGCATTCTATACCCATCTTTGAATTTAATGTGTCGACATTTTATTTGAAGAAGACAACAATGGTGCATGAGGTGAAGTAGCGAGTCTAACAATGGTGCATGTGATGGACCAACTCTAACAATGGAGTTCGAATGCTTCTTCATAATCCAAAGGTGGGTTACATTATTGCATTTATTTAGTCATCAATAGCATAACCATTTTTCAATTGGCGATTCAATTAGAATTTAAAATTTAAAACATATTTCTATGTCGAGTGAGGCTATACTATGCCCTTTTTTTGTTTCATTTATTTTTTTGGCACTAGTGTCAAGGGACTTTGGTCCCTATTTTTGTAGGTTGTCTTTTCCTTAGTTGACCACAACTTTCACACATCCAAAATAATAATAATTTTTTTTTCAAAACTTGCAGTTTTTGTGCATCAACAATGTAAAGAAAATCTTTGAAATGTGCTTTGAAATAAATAAATAAATAAATATGTGCTTTTCATTACATATGTGCTTAAAACAAACAAGATTTTCACATGGGGGGCCCTCACACAACACACTTTTTATTTATTTATTTATTTTTGAGTTGGTTTTGTTTTTTTAGGTCTTGGTTTCTTGCAAGTTGAGGACTTCTTGCCAAACAATCTTTGATCTATGGATGATCTATGGATCCTTAAGATGCTCCCAGAGTCACGGAGAAAAAATAAATTCGATGACAATATTTTCAATGGTCTTTACCAAATGTCCAAACTCTATACGACAAAATGTCACTAAAAAACAAAGAAGGAGAAGCATATGTGTATTCACCCCCTCCCTCATCACTCCCCATAAAGTTAGACTAAGTTATACATATTAGAAATATGTGCAAGTAGGGCACATTGCCATTTTTGGCTAAATGCTGGAACCAAATAGAGAAATCTGGAAATATATTAAATTTTTTTGTACAATGTTGTGACTACAAAACCCAAATAACATATATTATTTTAGCCATTTTGAATTTTTCTTTTAAGCAAATCACTATTATCCATTCTCCTATTAACCCACTCCTAGTTTCCATTCTCACAAAACACCAACAATAATACTTCACAATGTGCAAAACCCTAAAACAAGCTAGGCTAATGAGGGGAATAGCTAATAGATAAAAGGAATGTTTCTATATTCATTTCTCCATTTATGGGAGCCTCCATAGTTTCATTTCTTTCGAGTGATGGGCCAATAAAATTGGCTCGTTGCCAAAAAAATAAAATTTGAACTTGAGAGACACCTCATCTAATTAATAAGAGAGGTGAATATATGAGAACCCATTTCTTCCAAAAGCCCATTTCAAAACCCTAAACAACCCTCCCACCCCTCC
>Ga0209611_10005537_pt1 | contig 21108 bp, 20 predicted proteins | sample S1TSphgellanicum_3_FD_187693 | JGI IMG/M metagenome (GOLD analysis project Ga0209611, IMG submission 187693) | Host-associated microbial communities from peat moss isolated from Minnesota, USA - S1T2_Fc - Sphagnum magellanicum MG (SPAdes) (version 2) | ecosystem: Host-associated > Plants > Peat...
CCGAGTCCGGGCCGTGGTGAGTCTTGTGTGTCCAAGTGCCCGTGGCAAGTCCCAACACCAAAGGGTGTCCCGAATGCTAAACTAACCTCTTGTGGTTGGTTTTTGGATGCAGATTCACATGAGATAAGTTAGTCCCTCTTCCTAATCTAATCCCTGGGCTCCCAACTCGACCCTCTACCCCTTTTTAGAGTTGGAAGCCAAGAGCGTGCCTCCAAGTCTCAACTTTCCGCAACTTGACTTTGTGAAACCCTCAAGTGGGTTTCACCCCGTGACTTGGGAGCGCGTCATATTCCAATTATCTGATCTACACACTAGATTCTAAACACAAACAACATTCCCATAATAACAACAAATTTATGTGGTTTTTCATGCATACTTGCCAATATGGTAAGTCATACAACACACTTTAACGCTTCACACCATACTCCTTAAAAGGGTCCTTAGTTCCACCATCTCTTCCACCTAATCTTAACCAATTTTGCTATTGCACAGCATGTGCCAATTATTCTTTTGCACCAACAATTGTAGGTCTACTTCATGTTTCCAACTACCCGTTGAAATGATCTTTCATCCTTGCTGACATATAAAAGCAACCACCTTCATGTTCTAGTGTATGTTTGTTTCCCTAACTCCACAAAATGTTCACCCCTTAATTTGAGCCCACATATAAGGCATGTAGCATACCCTTAGTGAACAACCCCTGTGATTATACCATACCCTGAAAAATCATGTATTGTCCAAAACAATATACCTTTCAAAGTAAAAAACCTATAGCCTAAGGGTTTTTGCACAACATATGGAGGAACTCTGGCCCATAATTTTTGAAGTTCATCAATTAATGGGCGCAAATGAACATCAAATTTTTCCCCAGTCATAGATTCCTTCCCTAGAATCAATAATGCAAACATAATAAAAAATTTATTGGTGGTCAACCAAGGAGGTAAATTGTAATTCAATAACATCATTGGCCATGTGAACCGGTTGGACCAAGTCAACTTAAATGGGTTGACACCATTTGCAGCAAAGCCTAAATGCACATTCCTTGGTTCTATTGCAAAAGTGGGATACTTCTCATGAATATGTTTCCATGCCTTGGAGTCACATAGATGTTTCACAAGGCCATCTCAACTAGTATTTTGTGAATGCCACAACATTAACTCTAACATTGCATGGGTCCTAAACATTCTTTAAAGTCTAGGAATTATAGGAAAATGATGGAACACCTTCATGGGCAACACCTTGTTTACCCCATCTTTGTAACGATGCCCTCCACACTTTGGACAACTTTCAACATCCTTATGTTCCCCTTGAAACAAAACACACCCTTTGGGACATGCATGAATGATCTTGTAATCTAAACCAAATTTATGAATCAATGTCCTTGCAGCATAATAGTTGGCTAGCAAAATGTTGAACTCAAGAAGTAAATGATGCCCTAAAAGTGCAAATAATTCATTTACAAACTTGTTATTAACTCCATGCATTGTGCACAAATTCATAAAGAAGGATTGTACAACTATTAATTTTGTACACTTTGAACTTGCATACAATTTTTTCATTACATCTTCCAAAGCCACTAAATCAAAACTATGGTCTTGGGCTCCATCCTCAAAAGACATATTTCCCAAAGGTTGTTTCCCATCAATATCAATAGGAGCGTCACCGCCACCATTGTTGTAGCCCTCATTTACTTCATCTTCTAAGCCATCATATACACAATAAGTCTACTCAACAACATCCATTTCTTTTACTTCCAATGCTACAAGTTGATTTATTTGTTGGAATGCATCAACTACCATCCTTCAAATATCCGTGATAAACTCAAGTTCTAGGGTTGGTTGTCTAGTAGGTCTAATTTTTAATTATTTTTCCCACTTTTTATTTGATGAATCTCTGTTCCCTAGACCTTTCCAAACTCTAAAGCTATGATCCTTTCCATTATGTACAAAGTGGTGCTTCACATTTGCCAAAGTGCATGATGAATGTCCTTTGCATTTGATGCAAGGACAACATATGCATCTCCAATTGTAAAATTGAGTCTTTTGTTCTTCCTTAGCCCAAAGTTTGTCATCTCAATGTTGTTGCCTTCTTATGTGCCAAAGTGGTAGTCTCCTTATGTTTTTCAATGCATCTTGAAGGCCTAATGCCATTCACGATTGCCTAAAGGCCTAAAGGACAATTGCCTTAAATGGGAAATGAAACAAAACCTTAGTTCTCAAAAGTTGATTTCATGGAAATCCAATTTTGAAAGACCCTTCAAACACAATATTACTAATCAGTAACTATACAACAAATGAATGCCATTGAAAACCTTGGATAAAGGCATGCCTTTTGAATTTGTCACTATCCATTAAAAATATAGCTTCAAATTTGGATGTAAGTACGATTAAATTTTTGCATCTAACATAATTTATAACATTGTAGGCTCTAGGGTAGAAGCCCACATCACCTAAAGCTACTTGTCCCAAGTCTAGAAAATGTTTATCCTCAATGTTTTGAAGATACATCATTACTTTAAAAATTACTTAACTTCTATTCTTTGGAGAGTCCTAGTCTAATAGTTTTGATGTTCCATATCTCTATGTGAGTTATCCCAAAAAAAAGGTTCAAATTTTGATTGCCAAGACCTACAATTGTCTTTTTCTTCTTGTTGTATTCTAATTAGAACCCAAAATGTTACAAATTCTCCACTTGTTGGATGTTGCCTTCTTGCCACCACAACCCAACATTTGAGCAAGTCTAGAAATTAATGGCATTTCCAAGGAACCTACAAAACATGACCAGGTATTTACACTAACATACAAAAACATCAAAGTAGTAGAAACATCATCTATGATTTCAAGTTGTCACATCTAACTAAATTGTCACAAGGTGTGGTAAGTATAGATCCATGTGAGGTGAAAGTGCACTTGAAAATTCATTGTGTTGACCCTTTGGACATGTGAATTATAAAATTTGAAACCTAGGCCAACCTATGGGAAGGACATCTAAACATTTATTCAAGAGGGCAAAGATTTGAAAAACTAGACAAGCGCCATTCAAATGGTTACTGACAAAGTTTCTATGACAACTCACATTGTATGTGTTGTCATACTCCCCATCATAAAAAGTTATGTTCAAATTCTAGACAAAGAATTTAGCATCAACTACAACCAATAAACAAAATCAGTGAATATTCCCAACATGTAAATGGAACATTGCTTGTTACAAAGACAAATGATTGTGAAATTTGTAGCTAAAGCATTTGAGTATTTCTATAATGCGGTGCAAGAAATCCCAAAAAATAACATTTAAAGTATGAGATTTCCTACAATGAAAATAAATTGAAGATGATGTTATTAGAATTCGATGTATTGTTGGAGCAGGTTATCACATCTGCACGTCATCTGTTCTACAACAAATGTGTACATGGATTGCAAAGCTAACATTGGGAATATTCCAAATAAACTAAAGTTCATGAAAAAAATATGTTTTAACAATGACTTGATAAACCAACATTTTTTGCTATTTGGCTACACCTTTCAAATGTTGTTAAATAAGTAACCTTTTATCCTTTGCCCACATTTGATGTTCTTGTTGTTTTGCAAGCCCTAAATAAACTCAAAGACAAGCTTCTTATCTTCAAATTATGACCCCAAACAAATGCTAGTTGTGGATCAACTTTACACCACTAGTACAAAAGTGGGATGTAGTTCATTAACTTAAATCACTATGGACCTTAAAAGTGAAATAAGTTCACTGCACTTTAGTGATTTCACCTTAGTTAAAGTTATTTCACTATAATGTCACTATGTAAACATTGTGTTTCACTACTAATTGACATAATTCACCACTATAATTTATTGTGTTAAATAGGTTTATCTTTATGTTGTTGATTCAAATACCTTATGCTACTTTATGATATACATTATATTATTTTAGGCTACCTTAGTTATTCGAACTTATACCCTAAGTTATTATATGTTATTATAAATTATTATACCTTAAACTATTGTACATTATTGTAATTTAAGATATCCTAGATAGCTTATTATAGGATTTTTTACTTTAAGTTATTTTAGATTAAATTATTCAACTAACCTTAGGTTATACTTTAGGTTATTCAAAGTCATTCTACTTTATGTTATTATAAATTATTTTATCCTAAGTATAACAATTTAAAATAATCTAAAATAAAATATAATGACTTAAAGTAAAATAACTTAGAATAACCAGTGGCCTATGATAGTATAACTTAGAATATCCAACAATAGCCTATAATATAATAACCACCAATAATCGTAATATAACATAAAATTATCAAAAATAGCCACCAATAACCATAAATAATTAATAATAAAATAATTACCAATAGCCATTAATATAATAGCTTCCAATAATCATTAATATAATAACCACCAAACTAATATATAAGCACTAATAAAATAGGCACCAATAACCATTAATAAAATAACCAACAATAGTCACAAATAACTTATGTTAATATAGCCTAAAATATCCAATAATAATACTAGGTGAAATAGCCTTCAATAGCCAAAAGTAACCAATAATAACCTCATTTAGTCGAAAATAACCTAAGATGAAATAATTTATAATAGCCGCAAATAACCTAAAATGAACTAGTTTATAATAGCCAAAAATAACATAAAATAGCCAAATATAACTTGTAATAGTTGAAAATAATTTAAGGTGAAAATAATCTTAAATAGCCAAAAGTAATTTAGAATAATTGAAAATAACCTTGGGTGAAATAATTAAAAATAACTAAAAAAACTAAGAATAACCATAAATAACAATAAATAATGTAAGGTGAAATAACTTAGAATAATGAAAAGTAGCCTTAGAATAGTTGAAAGTAACCTAACATAAGTAATGTAATTATATTAGCAAAAAATTTATCCATTTATTAAATTTTTTTTTTTCAAAAGAATGGTCATTGAAATGTCATTGAATAATGATATTAAAAAAAAAATTCAAATGATTTTACACTTTCAAAAGGAAATAAATGTAATTATGTACATTATTGAAAAAAAATTTAAATTAAACTTTAACCATTTCATTTGGACAAAATTTCAATAAGATATGGAATTCAATGTTTATGTTTTTATAATGTTTAAAATGAAGTATCTAATAAATAGAATGCAATGTAACACATTATCACAATAAGTGCGGTGGCTTGATGGAAAAGGTGTTTGCTTCCATCCTAGACGTAAAGGGGTCAAACCTCACAAATGGTGTGATTGTGATCAATAGTGATAAGTTGATTTAATATTTTCCTATGTAGTTCCTTAAAGTAGGTGCCTATTTGAGTTGATTATGTGGCCTATGTATTTAAGTTAGGTTTTTAACCTAACATAGGTAATGAAAACTGTCAATAATTCATAGGCTGAAAATCATGAAATTATCAATAATATTAAGTATTACATTAAATATTAAATAATTTAAATTAGATTGATTTCCATGTTGCCTAGTTAATTAATTAGCAAGTGAAATGGTTTGGTAAATTTGTATGTCACTTAAAAGTAACTTTGTTTCATTAGATACCAATAGGCCAATTCACTATACATGGCAATTGGTCCCCGTTCATTAGGGGGTTGACTTGTTTCATCATGGTAAAAATGTCCAATTTTTTTCATTAGGTACTAATGGGCCAATTCATTATACATAACAATTGGTCCCCATTCATTAGGGGGTTGACCAATTTCACCATGGTAAAAATGTCCAAATTCACCATGGTAAAAATGTCCAAATTCACCATGGTAAAAATGTCCAAATTCACTCAAAATTTAATGAAATTTAAAATGAACTAAAACACATTTTGGTGTAATGCACTACCACAATGTGCATCATAACCATATGAAAGACATAAAATCATCTTCAAGTCATGCCTATCAATTACTATCAACAAAAAATCTTTTATATAATCCCAACAATCTATCAAAGACTAAATTCAATGTAGTTAAACCATATATTTTTTTCACCAACACTAGTTATTGAATTGTGATTTAGTTTCAAATTCCATAAGTTACAAGTTTTATAAATGCCATTTAAACAATCTAGTGTTATCCATATATTCCTATTCCTAGAATGCACATCATGCCCATCTAAAACTATCTAAAATTTGGCCATTATAGCACACATAGAATTGTAAGCTCTTGAAAAAAAAATTGTACATTTCTTTCAGTAGGTTAACATCAAAGCTAAAGGCACTAAGAACCTTAGAAATTGATAAGTAGGAAGGAATCTAGAAAATTTTCAATAATACATACCTACTTGTGAAGATGTGATGAATTGTAGACTTGAATCATTTGTTACAACTTTGCATTTGATGCAAGTTTGTTCTGATGTTGGGTTCATGTATACATTATGCATCAAGTTGTAAATACATAGCATCATTGAACAAAACAAATAGTAGGAGAATAAAGACCTTGCATTTGTACCATGTAAGAAGAGTTATGCTCCAATACACTAAGAACTTGTTGCAAGGTGTTACATCATCCTAAGGATTAGCGACAAAATTTAGATCAAAACATTATTTAGTATTAAAGATGAATGTAGTTCCTTTGTAATGTCATTCATTTGATCAACGAATTTTCCTAGGTAGTTCATAAGCTAGTACAAATTACATGAAATTTTGGTCACACCACTCATTTTTTGCAACAATGTGAGAGTTAAAGGCGACAACCTCACTTGAGGATGAAAACAATGACATTGTGCCAGCTACAAGTGAGAAGCCTAAATATGAATTGGCTAAGGACGCACGTGTTGCTTCACTTGTGTACTTGCTGAAGCCTTTGCAAGACACAACAAATGAGTTGTAAGTGTTTAATTTCCTTCACGACTTCTAATTAGCAATCAACCAATGAAGTTAGGTTTTGGCGTGCATTATTTGAATTTCCCCCTCTTTTTGTATCAATCATTATAAATGCATACTGGACCTTCTTGTTTATGTTCGACCTTTGTTCAATCCTCAACATTTCCATTTGCAAACTAGCTTTTCAACCAACTATTGTGTTTTGCATTGCTTGTGTCTAGGTGATTTGATTGCTTTTAGACATCATTTTTTTGGGGATGTATTGCACATTGTTTGTTTTTGCATAGACTTGTTACTTGCACTACCAAGAAAACTTGGCAACAACGTAGCTTCTTAGTTGAACCTAGTGTCCCACCACGACAAAGTACAAGGTTGGCAAACATTTGAAGTTTGTTGATGTCGAATAGTTGTTCGAAGACGCTTGACAGCAACTAGAAGGCAATGGAGGATGATGCTTCTACGAAAACAAAAACCACTGATGACAAGTACATGATAGGTGCAAATTTTTTTGCCTTTACAATTTTTGACTTTTAAAATGCCTACTTTTAGTTCTACTATAGTTAGTTTTACTATAGTTTGTGACATTCACAAAGCTTGAAGTTGGTGCTTAACATAATGTATTTGTTGTTGAATCCCAGCCAAAGGACCACTAGCAAACCTAATGCCTATATTTATGCATTGTTTGTGTTGAATGTCTTAAGGGTTATTCCGCACCTTGCATATATTTTAATCATCAAACAAGAAGTTATAAAAACTGAAAACAACATTTGAAGTTGTTGCCAAATTGGTTGGACATGTACAAGATCGGTTAATATGCAAATTGGAATTTAATCAAAATTATTCAATCAAATTGGGTAAGTTAAAATGATGTTTTAGTTATGTTTAATGGACAATTTGATTATGTTTGAGTTGTTGTACTCATTGTAGTGTAAATTTCATCTCCATAATTAAATCTTAACTTGAATTCCCTAAACTAGACCATCAAATTATTTATGTGGACAACTTACCATTCTATATGTTCATTCATTGACTTGCCATCAAATTGGTCATTAAACCCATAATCCATTAAGTTATCTATATGTAGAGTTAATTGCCTTAATCATCTTACTTGCCAATATAATTGTTGTTGAATACAATTGTGTCAAATTGAGTTTTTTTTTGTTGTAATTTGATTTTAATTAACCAATGCAACAGAGTCAATTAGGCTATGATTTGGCATCAAAATGTATATAATTGACCCTTCATAAGTGACATAAAATAAAGTGTAGTTTGATTGCATTGATACCCTTGGGCTAATTTGAATTGTTTAAAAATGGAACAACATGTATGGTTGATGCCTTTAGTCTGACCAAGTCATTTCCTATGTCTAAATGAACTCAAAAGTTGCAACAATATGTAATGGCTAATTTTTTTTATTGTTTGAAAACTAGAGTAGCACTTGAGATTGTTGCAAAGTTGGTTTGCATAAGTCACCTCTTATGTCTAAAATAAGGAATTGGAATTGTTTCCATTTTTATTTTCTTTTTAAATGGAATTGTTTCCATTTTTTTGTTGTAAATAAATGAAAGCCAAGTGAGTAGCATCATATATTTAATTTTGCCCATAAGTGTTGGGACAATTATTTACCCCAAACAACCTACATTGTGGTTTACATGTTGTAACAGAAATTACAACCTTAGTTTGGTTTAAGTTGTGTGAAAATGTAGTAGATCAAAGTAACTTCTTTGATTGAACTTCATCAATCCTCATGAATTGATGTCCTCAATTCACTTCCATTCATCTCCTCAATCTGAATGAAATCAACATTATTTGTTGTAGAAGTTAATCCATCCAAAAATTAATGTAATTTCATTTAAAGGGAAGTCATCTTGTGCATTTTCTATATTGTTGAATGGAAGGAATATAGAGTCCTGAGGCTACAAGGCTATAGCCAAGTAGATGTAGTCTTCACTTACAAGTTGTATAGGTCAGCAAAAGAGTATTAAAATGTATCACCAATCACCCAATTCACCATTAGTTACGCACATCCATTTGGGCATTCATAACTAGACCAATCTATTGAAATTGATTATGACCCTAACAAGCACATTGAAGATTTTGATGTGAATACTTCAACCAAATCCATTCAATTAGTGAACTATATTTGTAGGTTTTGCAAGAAGTTATTAACCTTGGTCATTGCCATAATTGTGAAATGTGATTTCATAAAATGGTTTATGTTCAAGTTTCAATATTTTGCAACTAGATCTGTGTACTTAGGAGGCAAGTTATGTAACATTGTCACATCATCATCATAGTTTAGTTATAATCACAACCTATTTTATGGGCTAAAATATGCAAATATTCTACATTTTGATCATGTTAATGGGGGGATGGGGGGTGGGTTGGGAACATCTGCTTATGTGGGGTTAGGGTGGAAGTAGGCTCTAAAGAAGAAGCTAAGTTTGTACATGATGCAAATGAAACTCTTGTTGGTTCATTTGCTTCAAAGGTGAAGAAGCAAAAACCTTTGTAAAAAACCCTTGAAAGGCAAGATGTTCAAGTTTTGCCACAAGTCACGGCCTCCCCATCTCGTACTAAAAGTATGTCAGCTCAATGGCAACGGTAGCCACTACCTGGTTAGATGTAATAGACTTAAATACAACCCTAACCATGGGGTTTGACGCTCGTGCACTAGTAGAAAAATTGTCTTTTGCAACTTGTCTTATGCAACTAAAAAATGTCACATGCAACAGCACATGTTGCATGCAACTCCAAAATAGTTGCATGCGAGATTTTTTAATTGCATAAGACAAGTTGCAAAAGACAATTTTTCTACTAGTGGTGGGGCCACCACAATACCCAAGGCCATGGATACAAGTGCTTGCACCTCTACAAGCCAATTTGTGGGCCAATCTAGTGTGCCACCCACAAGTGTAACACATTTACTTGTGGTACCATCCAATGAACTACTCATAAATGCAGCCCTTGTGCATGAAATGAAACCGGATAACATAGCAAGAGGAGTTTGGAAGATAGAAAAGAAAGAAAAAGATGCCATTTTTGAAGCTAGGCAAATAGTTGGCCAAAAACTCCACAAGATTGTAATAAGGCCAAGGGATGGTATAAATAGAGGCTGCAATGGGAAAAATGCTTGGGAAGAGGCGGTAAGAATATTAATACCTTGAATTCTAAATATTAATGTTGTTGAATGGGAAAGGCATGATCCTGATTCATTGGAAAAATTGCAAGCAGCTCTAGACAATTTTTTTTAGTATGTAGACAATGAATTATCTATGGAAGGATTCAAGAATGTGGTGAAGAGATGGTTGAAGATAGAAAGAAGTAAGTCGAAGGCCAAATTCATGGCAAGGAAAAAAGATTGCCTTGTGTATATTGAACCCCCACATTGGGAGAAGTTAAAAGCATATTGGTCCAAACCAAAAACAGAAAGGAAGGCAGAACAAATGTCCAATGCAAGGAGAAAAATGACAAATATGGCCAATGCGGGGCAATGAAGCAAAGTAGGGAAGGAAAAGAAATTGGTACTCATTGACTTTTCTTACTTTCCCTCAAATAATTTTATTTTTTTTCCAATACCATCATGTCTTCAAATTGGATGGGTCTGTCACATAATTGTTGTTTATTATGTGATTTACAAAGAAATAAAAGGCAATGGAGCCCTAGCTTGACAAAGATAGTTGAAGAAGTTCAAGGATTGGAACAAACATGTGACCCATTAATAAGATTAGTTAGATCTGAATTTTGAATCTTGTTTGCAACTTCTCCAACTTTTGAACTTATTGTTGAAATTTTTTATTTTTCAATCTAATTGTATAGAATGTGAAGTAGTGTAAAGATTGGGCTATTGAATTTGACTCCTTGTACATGAATGAAAAATTTATATGAGCCTACATTTAAACATAGATTATGTTTGTATTGTATGTGCATGAATGTTTCTGAGTTGTTGGTTTTGTATGACATTTAGATTCTAGACACATTTTTTCCAATGCATTGTTAGACTTAGTGAATGATGTATAAGTTCATAATGTAAATTTGCCGAATAACCAACATGACCTAAGTTCTAACAAAAATGTGTGGATTGCCTACAACAGACATTGTTTGTAAGAATGTCAACTCAAATGATAGCTATTGAGACTAAGCAAAATGAATTGGATGCCAAATTTGCTTCTATGTTAGATAGTCAACATGCTCACACTTAGGCATTAGTTGACATCAAGAATATGTTATTTGAGTTCCTAGGAGCACAAAAGGATCCTAGTGATGACATTCTTCATTTTGCACATTAAAATTCTTTAAAATTCTTCAGTTAGCACCTTGTCATAACATTCTTCACCTGCGAATGTTTACCAAATTACACTGGTTGATCTATAAAATTCTTTAAAATTCTTGCTTCTTTGGGCTTCCATAACATTCTCGCACCAAGAATGTCATCACTATGAAAAGGATCCAATTCTAATGAAACTGAATGTTGTTTTTGAGCATGAGCCACAACCACCTCTTATGTTTCCAAAAGAAACCACAACCTTGAATGTTGATGCTACTCTAATGGACATACTTGGAGGAGTAGGGAATGGTAATGAAAGATCATAATCCTTGTCCCTAGGAAAAATATCCATTGAATGCATGGGTGGAGTTTGTTCATCTAAGGAGAAAACCATAGTAGCACCATTAGAGAATACATTGATTGAGGCAACACCACAAAAATGTCCACCACCATTTCAAAGTGTTGAAGGTGAGGATTGGGTTGTCTTGAAGGCTAGATCAACCCCAATAAAGAAATTATTCAAGCACAAATTTCCATCAAAATCCAATGTGGTTCAAGTAAGTTGGGTATTTTGGTGTGTTGTTCAATCCTTTTTTTCCAAGTGGTTACTATGGAGGTGCCATTGGGTTAACAATAATTTTAACATGTATTGGATTTGATCTTGTAGCAAAAATTAGCTAGGAAGGAGCTAAGGGGTAGGGTGATTGCACCCGTGGGAAACAACAAGGAAAAACAAAACATTCTTATGGTAAGCACCTTCATCTAAATTGCTTTTGGTTTTCTACCCATGTTTTGATTATGGTTTTCATATATAGGTTTTTAAGTGTCTTTATATATAAGAGTTAATTGCATTCAAACCATAATTGGAAGGTTAATGTATTAACTTGTTGGATGTTATTATAGTTTGCTATTAGGCAAGCTATGGTGTTGTTGAATCTAAAGAACCTTTGATAGAAGGTCACAAGCGGCAAAGTTAGTGGTCATTAGGGGGTGGACAAGTTCCATGGCTCAAATATTCCAGAGTTTTGGTTCAGGGTAGATGTTGGGGTTGTGCATGCGATTGATATTCCACTTATGCATCCGCATGAAACTAATGACTAGGTTGCAGTAGGGGATGTGGTAGGCACTTGTTGCTTGTGGAATTGGAAGTATGTGAAAGTTGCAAGTTGATGGACTTTTTGAATGCCAACTATGAATTTTCAATGTTTGATTCCTTGTTTCATTATCAAACATCAGACTTGAATTTGTTTTTGCTTTGAATTTGTAATGGAACTTTGTTATTATCAATATTATTTTTTGGCTTGCTTTTTATAATTGTTTTAAAGACAATTAAAATGTAAACAATGACTATAATTTTACTATTCACAAGTCTTCGTGGTCTTTTGGCACTTTGAAACATTAATTAATAATTGTTTTATTACTAGAGTTATGTACATTTGATCTAGAATCAAATAAAATGATTTATAAATTGTCGCAACCCTAACCTTGGGCTCACAACCAAGGCAAGGGCTTGCAAGGTTGTGGGCCAAAAGGGAAGCCCAGGGGTCACACCTCATGCTCTCTGGAATGCAAAGAGTGTGAGGGAATGAACCCTCACACTCCCAAGTGAACTTCCATTTTGGGAGTTGGAGTCCCAATGGATTCTTGGATCTTCAAAAGGCGATTGTAGGGGTCAAAACCCATTGAATTGAAGAGTTCTTTATATCATTGGAAAGCTATTGAAACTTAGATATCTAAAATGGGCTCGCATGACCCATTTGGACATCTAAAACACAAGTTATGGCCAAAAGAAAGGTCGGGAGTCAAATTGGCACTTTGATTCCCGACCATTAAAAGTTGGGAATCGACCCGATTTCCTTGCGTGAAGGTGGCGTGCGACATACCTTTGACAAGCTCTCAACAAGGGCTACAACTTTGTTTTGGAACTCATCTCAATCAGAGGTCTACACACAAAGTTATGAAGCCCCAAAGTTGCGGGAGTCCCAACTTTGGGAATTTTGGGACTCTCATTTGGGAGTCTTGGGACAAAATGCCAATTGGATGTGGGCCTCGTGGAAAGGCACAAAGTATACCATAAGGAGGAAAGTTGTGGCTTCCCCCAAGTCCGAACCGTGGTGAGTCTTATGAGTCTGAATTTGCAAATGATTTGTCCTAGCACCAAAAGTGCTTTAGCTATGCACTAACCAACTTGTTGTTTGGTTTGTGCAAGTCCATGTGAGTGATTGAAGTGCTTGTCAATCTTCCTAGTCCCATCTCGGAGCTCTAGCACGCCCCTCTACCCCCGAAGTGTTGCGAGCCAGGAAGCGTGTCCCAACTTCCTACTTTTTCGCTGTTTTCATCTTAGACTCACATTTGAGTCTCTTGAGGAGGTTGGGAGTGCGTCACAAAAGATCATTCAATGACTATAATATGACACAATCATATAAATTATGTCTATGTTACTGCTCATAAATGATTATGACATTAGTTGATCCTTCACACATCAAAATGGAATGTTATTTTATGTCAAAAGGCTTTCATGCAATGTGGTCAAGACATGTGATGCCATGTGGCCCTATCCATGGATGCCACATGTCACAATGGAATTCTTTCATTACTAATAAAGTTTTTTTAATATCACTAAGGTATGACTACAATCTTATCATCACCTTTTGTCTCTACAAGTATAATAATGCCATGTGGACAAATAACAAAGTTACACATGGACAATTCGCCTTATGGACACATGTCAACTACAAATTGATGATCCCAGTCATATTGTAGTCATTTAAGCCCTCTTGACACGTAGGATTATTAATAGGCGGGCCCCACGCCATGGGGGTCCATGTCATCAATTCCATGTGGTGTTGTCATTCACATGTGGCAAGTAGATGTCCTATATGACTTTTTCATTGTCCTATATGATTAGTGGATGGAATGTGCCAAATTAAAAAATAAACGAATACATGTCCTTTGCTACTCGTCTATTACAACTAAAGGGCCTTAGTCATATCTATCTTTTATGATTGAAAATATAGTTATAAAGTGAATAATAAATTTCAGTTTTTCTCCTAGTGGTTACTTAATGATAATATTGTTGGTGAATTACTTTCAAGCCAGAATAATCAAAAGTTAATTTTGGAACACAATTTCAATAAGAAATTATTCAAGTTTGAAGGTAAATCTCCTAATCTAATTAGTTTAATGGGCACATTAGTAATAATTTAATTATTAGTGGTAGGTACTTACTTGCCATTCCCTACTTATTAAGGGTAGTTAATGTTTAAGATGATTGGTATGAGTTTGTTAATTACTTAAGAAATGTGGTGAAGATTTGGATACAAGCTTCAAATGTAGGAAGGGATGACGTGTGTGTGGCTTGTGTGGTGGGACCTTGTGGATTTTTGCTTATATTCTTTAACCTTTCTTCGTGTTCATGGTATTCTCATTCTCTTTACATGTATGTTGTTTCTTGTGAGATTTAAAATAGAGACACAAAAAATTAAAGGAAAGGGAATATTGTACTTGTGTGAAGAAGAAATGGAATGGCAAATAGAAGGTTGTGTCACATCTTTTATTGTTCTATAATTTTCCTTGATTTTTTGGATGCAATGAAAATAGTTGGTTTTAGTTTAATATAAAATATTATAACTCTTAGTTTAGTTAAGTTTTTTCTTCATCATTCATTTCTTAGAATGTTTGTTATAAATTAATCATTAAAATGATAATTACAATAGGAAAGCAGTTGTAACATGAAAGTGCATGTAATAAAAAGGTAGCTATAATAAGGAGATAGTTATAACAAGAAGGTAGCTAATAAAAAAAACAACTACAAAGGATGAAGGCCACCCATTGGTGATGTATTTTATGTGACAAAGTTATTGTCTAAAGATTAGAAAGTAACTACCATCCAACCTTCCATTTTTAATTTTGATTTTCTCAAAGGAATGCATTTTCAAGAATGTTCTTAAATTTATTGTTTAAAGTTAGGACTACTTTCCAATGGATAGTTCCTTCTTAGTTGTTTTTCCGTGTTTTGTTATTTATTTTTTGTACTTAGCAGCCTTCACTTGAAATGGGATTTTCATTGTCAAGTTCATGGTCTTTTAATTAATATGTTAGTTGTGTTGCCACATGATTTTAAAGGTAGGGGATTACCAAGGTGTGCCATTTGGCTACAATTTGGGGGTGAACACACATTTTCATGTTGACCTCTTAATAGTTTATGTTTACTATTCAATGAAACTTTAAATGAGAGGTTATGTGTCTTCCCATGTGTGCCTTTATTGCCCCAATGAGCTTGGGGCCATGATTGGTGTGGTTAGTGGCTAAGCATGGAACAAGGTTATTATTTAAATTTGATGATTAAATAGGTCATTCTTAACATTTAATTTTCCAAGACATATTGATTAAGTTTTTAGCCAAGGTTAGGTTGTATTAAAATGTGTGATTGTGGATATTTTCATATTTGGTCACTAAAATGTCCCATTGTTTGGTATTGTGGTGAAATCAAGTTGATGACCCATAAACCATTTTGTTGAGTTCACAATGTGCCCAATTATTGTTGGCCTTGTGAAATGTTTTTTTGTGTAAGTGTCGTAGCCATATAAGTGTAACATCCTTAAATTTATGTTATGGGAATTATGGTTTAAAGGGTAGGTTCAATTGTAACAAATTCAATATTCTTCAAGGTTTAGTATAAACCACAACAAGTTCAACAAACCTTAATTATTGAAACTTTCGAATTGAACATCCAAGTTAAGGTTAGGGTTCACCATAGAATGGGCACAAGATCCGAGGACAAAGAACAAAGTTACTATCACTAATGGTTTTATTAAGCATGGGATGTGATTCAAACCACTCATACCACTTTCATCATCATCATCTAAGGGGGGAATATTGTGATTTAGAAACAAGGTCGTGAGATATGGAGGACATGTTTAAAGCCACCAAAGGACCCCAACAATATTTGAAGGCATTTAGCATGATCAAACTAAATGATTTTATGCAACATTTTGACATTTGATGTGATATGTAACAAATGCGTAATCCCCAACTATTGACACCTTTCATGGCATGGAAAGGTTATGTTGTGCATTTCACACACAAATGATGCACATATATGTAATATGAAATATTTTCATCACGAACTACCAACCTTAATTTGACAAGATCTGATGGCAATAATCAATTTAGATGATCCTAATGTGTGGATTCAAAAATGTGAATAATGAATAGTTTTGTTTAGGCATGTAATGGTCATGGCTATGGAAAATCTAACAATTGTTTAACATTGGGATACACTTTGATATGCCATTATTCAAAGAAGTGGGTATTGACTGTGAGTCCATAGATTTGAACTAGGAGTTTTTGTGTATTTGCAATAAACCACACCACAAATTTTGGATGTAATTGTAAGATGTGTTATTCTACATGTGTGGAAGGTTTTACCTTTTAAAATGTTAATGTTCAAAGGCCGATGTTAAACATGAAAGGACAACATACATAATTACACACCATGTCATTTCCCCAATTGACCCATTTTTGAAAATTTTTTTTATTGGATTTCGTTGTATGTTGTGTGGGCAATTTCATTATGTTGGTGTGTGATCAATGTTCAAAAGGTTGGCATATGGGATTTTTTACACCACCTTTGGACAAGGTATTAGTTGGGAAATGGTTTTGCCCTTGATGCACTTCATTAACCTAATATACTCCTAGAATTATATAATAATAAACACTTTTTTTTTTTCCAAGGTGATTTACATTTGGTTGAAGATTTCAAGGATTGTTATTAAACAACTAACAATGGGGCTCATATTTGCACCTGACTTAATAGTTTTTGCACCTTAAAAACAATGGGGCTCATATTTGCACCTGACTTAATAGTTTTTGCACCTTAAAATCAAGATGTTTATTCCTAGGGATTTGCAAAGAGGCAAGCTATCACATGAGCCTAAAGCCTAAAGTTGGAACTTGGGATGGTAAAATGTCTTTTCCTCTATATACATGCAAGTAAAACCCAAAAATTTAATCGCAAAATGAATGTTGAACCTATAAACCTAGAAGTAAACATGGGATGAATGTAAGCATCTTCATTATGGATGAATGCTTTATTTTATCATTAATTTTTTATGGATAATTATTTTTCTCCATAATTTTAATTAACTAGGGCTTCATGAAACACAATCTAATTATATATGATATAATGTTTGTTGAATAATATAATATAAATTCCATTATACATGTATTTCATGGCTATGGTTTAAAATGCCATTATTTAAAAATGTGTTAACTATATTACCATTACTATGCTAACACCCACCCCACAATCATTGTTGTTTTTAAATATATATATAATTTTATTTTTGGGCAAACTAACCCAATGTTGTTGACTACAATGGGTTTTTTCCTCCCCTTTATCTAAAGGTGGCACAACTTTTTTCAAACCTAATTTATAATTGTCATTGGCAACAATGGGGTTTTTTTTTTCATTTTTCGTCAAGGGTGTCATGACTTTTTTCAAATTTAACCAATGTTGTTGACAACAATGAGTTTTGAATGTTTTAAATATTTTTAAATCACGTAATGCCATTAGTGATAATGGGATTATAAATTCTAAAAAATCATTTTCAAACACCTTAATTAACTTTCTTCAAACAACCTATTACCATAGATGACAATGAATTTTTTTTAATAATTATTTATTTTCAAAGCATCCTAATTTTCCACAAAGTAAATATATAATGTTGTTGACACTAATTGGCCCGGGGGGGGGGCACATTCATTCCACAACAATACTTTTTGAATTGTTTAACGTTGTCCATGAAATTGATTTCATAAGCAAAATTTTAAAAATCATTTTGGTCCCATCAACATATAAATTTCCCCTACTATCACAATTTCATTATTCATCATTAATAGATGACATTCAAGTTTGAGATATTAATAATTAGATAACAAATGAGGATGGATATAAATGATTTTGAATTTATTTATCTTCCAATCATGGATGAATTTCATCCAATGATTTATTTATTTAATCCAAATCATAAATGAAATTATCCATGCAAAAATGACATTCATCCATATGAAATCATTCGTCTATGGACATGTAGGTGGATTAAAATCCCATTAAACTTTAAGGTTCAAGTTCAAAGCTCCAAGCTCCAAGCTCAGGCTTCATGTTCATGCACAAGCCATGCTCATTTGCAAAAAGGATTTCCTGTGTTGTTATTTAGTTTAGAGGAACCTTAATTCCAAATACGAGGAATGGTTTGGAAATTACGCATTTTTTTAGGAAAGTTACTATGTTATTTAGTTTGTGATGTGAACAATTATAGTTGTAGGCACCAATATGGTAATGCACAATAGTTGTTAAAAGTTTTATGTTAGTTATATGTTTATATCCTAATTATTGTAATTAAACTAAGGTAAGTTATTGTGAAATTGGTTTTAATGTGAACATGGTTATAAATATTTAATGTATGGAATATAATTTTAAGATTTGTGATCTCAATTCACTTTTGGTGATTTGAGATTCCAAAACACATAATTTTTTTGCTTTGCATTGTTTATGTTTTATGTCAATTTTCTTTTGGCAGATGTGTTTAGTTTTTCATCTTGTGTTTTGGGCTTGGATTCTTGCATTGTTGTAAGTGAATCACATATTTTGATTGGGAGTTTATGCACTTTTTAGGAGGGTTGTTATCTTATTAGGTTTGTATGTGTGGACAAAAATGGTTGTAAGCAAACTAATATGGTAGTACACAACAAGAAGTTTGAAGCCACTTGAAATGGAGATGCCTTAATTGTAGATGAACTTTTACTTAATCTTTTTATATTTTCAAGTTTAGTTGTAGGTGAGTTTTTACTTAATCTTTTGATATTCTCAAGTTTAGAAAGTAGTTGATTTCTAGTTGGGAAAAAAATACGACCCCTCTTACCTCTCATGCAAAACCATTAATGGAGAATACGCCCCTAATTGGGAATTTTGCATATGTTCTCTGTATTCCCATTTTAGGTCTTTGAAAAAATCTGGTCTATACTTCTCATCCATCAATGAGATCACAAAACTAACTATTGGATGCAAAGGTTACATATTCAAAAGTCTTTTGTACAAATTTTAACTGAAATGAGTTAGGCAAAGAAAAATTGAGCTTATGTCAGACCAGGCAGATGCTGCTTAAAGTCATCCAAAATTTCACTGGGTAACAAATGACTTCTAACACGACACAGGTGCATGGATCCTAGTATGACATTCACAATGAGCAATTTAGACTATCAAATAAAAAAGTTTCAATCCATAATGAGATTCTTCCAATAAAAATGAAAACTTTGTAATTTCTAAAATGTGAATGTGAGGAACTTTGAAAATGGATACCAACTTCAAAGGGGAGCCAGGTTGATCCTAATGCTACAGTTCCTTGATTGGCTCATAAACGAGTTTCCAAAGTTAACCCCTTGCTACTCACGTTGCACCCTCTTCCATGTGGGCAGCTGGATTCATTAGTTGAAGGCTTAGTGCATGCACTTATTTGATCAAAACCTCACCCAAATCCATGTAACAATCCCCAGTCTGCAGAAAATCTGAAAAGACTCAGAAAACATGAGTACAACCAGAAAAGCTCAAATGAAAGACATTAAAAAATCCCAAGAAAAAAGCCATCTTTGGCTTATTAGACATTGTGGGGTTTAAGAAAACTTGGTTCAAATGAGAAGTTGAAAAAATGAAAGATTTGGTAAAACTCATGGTCATGGTGGCTGACAACTGAATTTTGAATAATTTTTTGGTAGTGGTTGTTGCTTGTGCACCAGAGAGCCAAAAAAAAACTGGAGTTGAAATGATTTTCTCAGCTGAAAAGTGCAAAGAGTTGAGGACTTGAGGACTTGTGCTTGGCTTTGTTGTATCTGGTTGCATCTTGAAGCCTTGAATTGACTCACTCGTTGACTACCAATGAGATACAAAGGGCACTGGACTTGGACTTTAAATTGACTGACTTGCATGACCAAAGCAAATCCTCATCACACGTGTTGAACACAGCAATATGAATGAGGATCTTGATTTTCTAATAGAGAAAAGAGAGTGAATCCAACAGGCACCACCAGCACAACAATTTTATAGGACATTGTTTAAAACTCAGATGTGGATGGACCTTTACTAAGTTGAACACAGACTCCACATATGTAGATGGGATATTAGGTCACTAATTAGATAATTATGGTACATTCACACTTGATGTTAAATCAATGTTAAATGAAAATCTAAGTGGCATCCTAGGTGGCACCCAATGTTAATGGGTGATTGCTTAATGTTAAGTGAATGTTAATTTAACATAAAATCTTCATGATATGTGAGTTTAAGTCTTAAATGACTAGTATGGTGTTAACAGACTCAACACTAGGGTCCCTAATACCAAGTGTGAACAGACCTTAAGTAGATATTCGTATGCGGCTAGTGTTGCATGCATAGGTGAGGGCTAATCAGGGTTTCTTTTTTTCAAATTTTTTATATAAAAAATTGATGAAATTTGAAAAGAAATTCCTACAAATGACCAAAATAAGTCGAACTTACACTAAATTATTTTTTCAAAAATTTCTTTATTTTTTGTCAAAAAAAAGAAACAAAAAAATTCCCAAATAAAAAATCAGTGGGCCTAATGCTTTGTTAGCTTGTAGACAGGAAAAAATAGAAACTGAACTAACCACTGTGGTTAGATAGGGCACTAGAACCAAATAGAAAAGTGTTTTCTGTCCACCCACCATCCATTCCTCATGGTGGGATGCTGGCTTGCTGGTTTATTCTGGTCCAGCGAGAGAGAGAGAGAGAGAGAGAGAGAAAGAGAGACAGACTTTGTGGTTTGCAATCCTTCTGTATACTTTGAAACCTTAAAACTTTTTTCCAACCTTGGCCCCACTTTCATCACCAGTTTTTTCAACATGGGTGGAAGGTATAAATGCTGGTGTACTTGGTGCTTCTTTTGTTGTTCCCCATGCTATCTCTAGATCAAATATGGGAGGAAAAACAAGTAGACTCTGACAAACAAAC
>Ga0209611_10005538_pt1 | contig 21107 bp, 16 predicted proteins | sample S1TSphgellanicum_3_FD_187693 | JGI IMG/M metagenome (GOLD analysis project Ga0209611, IMG submission 187693) | Host-associated microbial communities from peat moss isolated from Minnesota, USA - S1T2_Fc - Sphagnum magellanicum MG (SPAdes) (version 2) | ecosystem: Host-associated > Plants > Peat...
CAGGACTCCCGGAACTTTGAACCGCCATAACTCCCGACTGCAGAGTTGGATCGCAACGAGGTCTGAACCAAAGTTGTAGCCCTTGTCGAGATCTTTCCAATGCCATGTTGCATGCTCAATTCGGACGTCAGGAAGAGGTCGATTCCCGACTTTTAGTGGTCGGGAGTCAAACTGCCAATTTGACTCCCGGCCCTTCTTTTGCCCATAACTTGGGCTGCAGATGTCTGAATTGCCAATGCGAGGGCATTTTCGATATCTACGTTTCAAGACCTTTCCAATGACACCAAGAACACCCCAATGCAAGGTGTTTTTCCCCTTGCTGTCGAGCTCTGAACATTTAGGAGTCCCGGAAGACTCCCAACCTCCAACTTTTCCAAGTGTTGGGCTTCACCCCCACACTTGGCCAAAGTGGGGTTGCGACAGAAAATCAAATGGCCAATTTGACTCCCGACCAATAAAAGTCAGGAATCGCCCCGATTTCCTTGCGTTTAGGTGGCATGCTACATACTATTGGAAAGCTCTTAACGAGGGCTAAAACTTTGCTTTAGACCTCACTTTAATCGGAGGTTTGCACACAAAGTTATGGGCCTCCAACGTTGCAGAAGTCCCAATTTCGGGAATTTCAGGACTCCCACTTGAGAATTTCGAGACAAAATGCCATTTGGGTGCTAGCCCTGTGGCCAAGCACAAAGTATATTATAAGGGGGAAGGTGGTGACTTCCCCCAAGTCTAGGCCGTGGTGAGTTTTGTGAGTCCGTGTTTGCCCATGGTTCATTCATGCACCAAAAGTGTTCTAGCTATGCACTAACCAACTTGTTATTTGGTTTATGTAGGTCCATGTGAATAATTGAGTTACTTGTCAATCTTCCCAATCCCCATCTCAAAGTTGTAGCATGCCCCTCTACCCTTGAAGTGTTGTGAGCCAAGGAGCATGCTTCGACTCCTTACTCTTCCGCTGTTTTCACCTTAGACTTACATTTGAGTCTATCAAGGAGTTTGGGAGTGCGTCACTAACAATGACTTTATATCATGTAGATGAAAAGACACATGTTGATGGATAGGGAAACAAAATGAAATAACAATAAAATGGAGGCAGTTTTCAAGAAAGATAAGAAATAGTCCTTTAAAAAGTTACAAAGAGAAGGAAGTATTTATTTATTTTTAAATGTAGTAGATAGGTTTGAAAATGAGGCAATTATCTATGGAATTGTTTTTGGAATGGTTTATGGACGACCTTACGAAGGATTCCAAAAAATCCCACACATAGCAATTCCGATTAGTTGTCACTAGAATTTACTTTTTCACCTTCTTCCCGTTTCCTTACTTCTTCTTGTGACATTCTTCAACATGTTCAGTGTTCATGGTGGAGAATTGAATTATCATTGTGTAGTTTTAAAAACTCCACTATCGTTTTCTTAATTCTATGCTCTTCTACTTTTCTTTCTAACAATTTGTAGTTTGATTACAAATGGCAACATTTTTTACTAAAGGCAAAGTTGATCTTGTGATCTTAGTTGATGATTATGGGAACGCAAGAGTCACAAAAAAATGTTTGTCGTATATGTTCAGTTTTTAACATGGTTCTATTTAGGTCTCCAGAGATGATGCTTATGATCACAATAATGTTGTCAAAAATTCAATATTCCAAGAGTCCGTTTCAAATCTTAATGGGGTCCATTGGGATGTCAAGGTAGGGAGGTATAGGATTATTAGCAACAACTTGATACAGTGTTCTCAAGGCACAATCTTCACCCTAGGGACAACTACATCTATGGTGAATGTGGTTCCCAAGGCTTTCGTTGTGAAGCAAGATGTGTTGATTTCATCTTCGTATTTCCCTTCATCAACTTTTATTGATCTCAACAACCGTTCTAATGAGGATGTCTGCCTACTTATGAGTTCTGACGTGAATGTTTGTAGCTCATTTTCGGCTTCGATTTCAGATATGTACCCTATGCAAGACATGCCTTCAAACTTGAATCATGTTCAAGGTCAAAGCTTTGAAACCATAATAGACTATTTAAAAGCAATGTTTGTTGCACCACATTTGTCAAATGAATTGAAGCCACTAGACTATAACAAGATCAAAATTGAATATGTTTCCTTTCTGCCCATCACTTTCAATGACAACATCATCTTTGAAATGACACGTCCCATCTATCTTCCAAATGGCCATTTTGGACAAATGCAAGGCATGGACCGCAAGTACAATGGTCATGCTTGGTGCAAGGTGAAAACCTCCAACATCAAGAATGGTTTTGGTTTGGGATTTAGAAACATAGGTGCTCGGGGCACTTGCACTGCGATAATGATTCTTACTAGCATTTCCTCCATTTTGTTGTTCAAAATGAAATATGTTGGACCAATGATTCTGCCGAAATTCCCTTAGTTGGCCAGTTTGCACTAGGACCTCTTGTCTATATAATTGTTTGCAAGTTTTGTGTTACAAGTCCTTTCTGTGTGAATACTTGCCCTTGTTGGATGTACTATGTTATCCACAAACTTCAATCCCTTTCAATAGTTATGATTCACCTTGGCACACATGTGCACCTTGTTGCAGAAGGTATGTGTAAGAAGGCTTTGGAAGAAATCAAGGTTTTGGTAGAAGGTTAGGTTTTTTGTACCTCTGACACCAAATCTCTACAATCACTTTGAATGCCAGTAAAACATTCTTGGCACATCATTTGTTCAATGAAAATGGTGAAGGACTTGTGGAAATTCTTCAAGGTGAAAAACTTGACAAGGTGATGGACAAGTTTCAAACCCTCTATTCTTCCAACATCCAGATCCTCATTGCATCCTTTAGGCACAATGCTAGTACTTGAGGCCCCATGGATAACATATTTCTCCTTAAGTTGAAAAGTCCTTATGACTACATCCAAGATAGTTGTTTCCTTGGACAAATGGCTAGGCAAAAGGTGTTCCTTTTTCAAATAATGTTCTATGGGCTAGCAAGCAAGGTTGATTTGGGAGGCACATGCAACATAGGGTGAGTTGCAAAATTGTTGGTTGATGTTTGACCATGTCAAGTGTGTTCAAGAATGGATAACCATGGCTTGTCATGTTTATGACCCCGTGTACTACAAAGTGTTCACCATTGCAATTTGTGACATGCAATTTAAATCCATAGAAGTTCAATGTGTCATGTGGAAAACATTGAACCAGGTGATGTTAAGGTTTGGTCTTGCAAACCTCAATTTCAAAGGGTTGATGGCAGATAATACATAGGCCAATTGGAATGTTGTCTATATCGTGTACAATTTTAGAAATGCTTTTATGAAGATGGATGACAAGGAACGAACTTACCTGTTCCATTGGATTCACTCATTTGATAGACACACAAAACAGTTGATTATGCTGAAGTTACAAAAACAACACAAGGCCTTGTATTTCAAATACAAGAATGGAACATCTTTGGAAGAAGTGGATGTTCAATAAGCAACAATTCGGTCTTGGTGGTATTCTTCAAAGGCTTAGCCGAAAGTGCAATTCACGAGCTCAATAATTGGTTGGGTTTTTGGCATTTTTGTGTTAAATAATGGAAGGGCTTCATGCTACATGTCAAACACCTTGACTTTCTTTGTGAATTATTTGTGAAGCTCTTTAATTGTTTTCATGATTCCAATATATGATTAGTTTTCCTTTGAAAACACTTGTAGCCATTCAGCTCGGAGGAGCTCTCCGATATGCTGATTTGTAACCTCTCTAAAACGGTCCATAATATTTGACTGTAATAGTATGGGAAAAGTGCTCAATGCCTTTTCGTTGCAACTTCTGATGATTATGTTAAGGTGTTTAAACAAAGTGCATTTTACAAGCTATACTTGAATGGTGGAAAATGTGGAGAAGGTCTTAGTAAGGGGGTAAAAACACATTACACCCTCCAAAAATTGTAGTCACAAATATTGCATTTCTGCATTTCATTTTTTAATGTAAATATAGATGTCACATTTTGGATTATTTTTATTTTTTTGAAATATATTGGATTAGATTTAAATTTAAGACAATCATTTAAAAAGAAAACTCTAACAAACATTGGTGAATTTCAACATATGAAATATATTTGTTACAAAATACTATTCGTTGTGGAGTATGAAAAATTGCATATGTACTTGAAAACTAACGTTGTGGGTGGAATGTTTTGGTGAAATTTTTTGTGGTCACTATTATTGATATACATCAATTGAATTTAGGGCCATTTGGAAGTTTGAAATTTTTGGTTGAAAATTTATTAAAAATATGTGTGTGTGTTTTTTAAAGCAATAAAAGCAATGAAATTTATGTATTTAAAGAAAAAAAGTAATACCAAATGAAAAATAAAGAGATTTTATAATTGGGCATTGCAATAATTTTTTAGATTTCTTTCATTTAGTAATGTCTTATGAACCATAAACATGAGGCCTTATGGCTGACAAAAAACTGCACATTATATATGTCATGTACATTGATTTTATTCAATCCTCTTCATCTAATCGTTGGATCAAAATTAATCTTGATTTAAAGTGAAATTTGAGTTCCAAAATGTTGTGCACATTCTTGGGTTTTTTGCTTATGTATAGGATTGTCAAATGATGCCATCAAAATTTAAACTTACTACATATTATGATATTGGTTATACATCACTTTTTTTGGTGAAAATTGGCTCATTCGCAATTTGCTTTCACCTAGGGATGAATTAAAACTGCAACGAGCAAGCTCATCTAGTGACCCATCACAAATGGCCAACGCCATTGCTAAATACACCAGTGAGTCCTCCTTCATTAATAGGATACATCATTTGGAAGGTCAAGAAGTTTTTGGATCCACAAAATGAAGGGTTGACATAGTTGGGTCAAAAGGCAATTCACACAAGCATGATCGTGTGAATTTCTCTCAACTAAAAGTTACCGCAACGTCAAGTGGTTTCACTAGTTCAAATGTTGATGTTAGTGAGTCTAGTGGGATTGCCAGGGATGAGCCATTTATTTTGATTTTTCAAGGATTGAAGGTTCAAGAGTGTGTGTGCAGGGATGGTGTTTGGAAAATTGACAAGTGCCCACCATTGTCAAATACTCATTGTTCTGCAATTAAAAAAAACTCCATGAAACATTGCAACGTTTGAAAAATAGTTTGTGGCATACCTAGTCCTTGCTACGATGGTTTAATTTCAAGAGGTCTGCACCAATCTGTCACAAATTTTGGTTTTGTGCAAATGATTTGACTTGTTGTGTTGGAGGAATTGGAAAAAAATATTGTGTCGATAAGCCACTTGTCCCATCAATGTGGCAATGCAAGTTGGGACCGACTTGATTCAATTTGAGGTGACAACTTTGGAGGAGGCGGGATTTGTCCTGTGTGAACCGTGCAAATGTGCTCCTCAGACCCTATTTGCGAATGAAAGCATAACTCCTTGTAACCGACTTGTAGATCCTAAAGCTAGGCCAAAATTTCATAATAACTATTGCTTTTACATATATTTTGTTGTCATGTTAGTAATTTCATTGGGTGGGTGTGGAGCATGGGTGCAATGTAAACACTTGTATCATATCCTACAAAACATAATGTATTGTGGCCAGTCTGAAAAGTTCATCCATTATCCCACTTGGAGTTGGGACAAAGTTCAATGGTTGTTGCATGTGCTAAAGCATTTGAGAGCCCATGATATTATAATAAAACTATATTTGCATTAGGTTTTGGAGTGCCTATTTTATTTTCATTATTCACAATCCAATATGTCAGGGTTGGTGGAGAACTTCCAACAATGTAGGAAAAATCAATTTCATGGTGTAATGAATATCATTTTTGGAATATGTTGTATTTTTAACATCCTTGGACGGGCTAATCATTTTTGTTTTGGTGATTGTTTTTAATGTGGTTTGCAATCTTTAAAAGACCCCCAAGTTTATGGGTAAAATTTCAAACCACAATTTTCACCCACAAACGCCTCCTTGAAAGAAATTAGTTTCTATGTTTTGAAACCGAACCCTTGTCCACATGACAAAATATTTTGCGTGTCAACAAGGAATGTTTTTCCATGTCACAAAAAGTGAATCCACATGGTATGAAAATATTCGTATAATATTTGATTATGTGACATGGAATATGTTATAAAGATTTTTTGTTGCTCACTTGAGCCTGCTCACCGCTCGATGTTCACCCACCAACGTCGTTGCTTAAGTTGGGGCAATAATAAAATGTGAAATTTGAATCAACTTTGTTTAGAAATACCATTTCTAGACTCACAAATATCTTGAAATGACTTGTGATCTTGACACACATCATGCTCAAGTTGCAAGTCTAACCAATGGGTTGAATCTAATTGTAAAATTCCATATTGTTTGAAGTTGGGGTAGATTGAAAGCACTATTTGCAATCTATCCAATGTCAATTTGTCATCCTTAAACAAATTCTTGCTTGAAGCTCTAAATAGTTAGATCCTCTCAAATTATTTACTTGGACCATGAATGCCCATGCACAATTTAAAATGGAATTCAGTTAAGATGTTCCTTTGCATGTGTAGAATTTACAATGAAGGATCCATAGGAAAAAATTGGTGCGGAATCTTTGAAGGAGTTGAAACACATAAGATTTGTTTCACCTCAAGCCATTAGTAGTTCAATTCATTAAAGTTAAGAACTAAAAATTCCAGTTTAGTAGGAAAAGGAACAATGAATCTTCAAGAAGCTTGAGTGACAATTAGCCATGGGATGAAAGAACAAAGGCAAAGGTAGGAAACAAAGCTCCTAGTGGAGCTTGTACTTGCAACATCATGTAATGAAAAAATCTTGGCATAATTGTTGCCATTGCACAACTAAGAAAAGAAAAGAAAAAACAATGTGACACAAGAAGGGGATGCAGATTGTTGTATGTTTAATTCTCTTCATGACCACCAACATACCATCTTCCACAACATCCATGAACTACAAAAAGTGGGTCCACACTAGCTATTTCCACAAATTGAAATTGTGTGTTAGACTAAAAGTCATAATCTTCCAAAGGAAGAGCTATGTCTACCACCCATGACTTTGTTGTTGTTGATGCAATAACATAATAAGAACAAACAATTTGTGATTTTTGAATTAGAAGTGAGCATGGGCAAGAAACAACAACAGTGGTAAAGGAAATAAGGAACAAGTGAAAGGAAAAACAACACAAATTTACAAGCACCCATATGGGGAGATAAGTGGCAAATCCCCTATCTTTAGGGCAGAGACTTGCACCATAATCTGTTTCACTAGTGATTTAAGTGGTTGGAAGGGAAAGTGGGACCACCAAATATTTGTTAGAGAGAGTTCCCCTTTTGAAGCTATCAAGGATTGAACCTCAAACCTCTATTTATTATCAAATTCAATTTACCTTAATTTGTCTTAACCACCTAATCAAGCACAATTTCCTTTATATAAATATTGAAAATTGCTTTCTATTTAAACTTATTCCTAACTAACTAATCAAACACACTTTCCTTTATATAAAAATTGCTTTCTATTTAAACTTATTCCTAACCAACTAATCAAACACACTTTCCTTTATATAAATATTGAAAATTTCTTTCTATTTAAACTTATTCCTAACCAACTAATCAAGCACACTTTCCTTTTTCTCGAAGGGAAAGTTCTAACAATCACCTTGGTGATGTTGAAAAAATTCAAAAATAAGAAATATTTAACTTTTCTTTAGGGGGATAAGTTGAAAAAAAAAATTCTCAAGCAAATCACAAAGGGCATATATATATAAATCTCAGATCATTATGTTAATAAATGAGATTTTATATGGGACTTATGCATTCATTGGTTTTTTAAAGGGCATTTTTTTTTAAAAATTGGGAAATGTAAGAGGAGAATTCAAGAATCTTTTTTGGGAAAAGACAAAAAATTGTGCATGGCTACAACAACTCCTCACCATTGTTGTTGCTATAATAACCAAGTTAAGATTCAAAGTTGTTGCAACCAAATATGGCCTTGAAAAAGAATAACAATGTGGTTGGTGAACAATTTTCCTTGATGCCTAGGTAGTTTAGAATCTTAAATTGTAGCCTCTAGTCTAGATTATGGACCCTACCGTAGGACCTAGACTAGATTGTGGATCCCACCATAGGTCCTAGGCTAGACTAGGGGCCTTAGATGGTGTAGAATGCTAACCATTGGCCTATTTTGTCTTCCTCCATTTTGAAGGTTTGTGGGTTGGCTTTGGGGTCTTTCTCTAATGGGGCTTCTTGTTCAACATGATGTCCCATGCTTCAGTTGTGGAACTTTATTTTTGCAATGTGCCATGGGTCATCATCAAAAGCATTATTAAACATTTCAATCTATTTCCTTGCTTGGCGAACATGGTCCTTCAAATTCCTTTTTGGCCTTTTTTCCTTAGCTTTTAGCTTGGGCTTGGTTTTCTCCTCCCCCCTTATGGTGGTGTAACCAATCATGGGGGGGGGCGGGGGGGATGGACAAAGACACATCTACAATAATTTCTAGCATGCAATTGGGAGGAGTTTAAAGTAAAACATGTTCTTCGAGTGCAAGTGTTTAAATGTTTCTTTCTCTAATTCAAGCCCCATGGTTAACAACTAGATTCCTGGTGCCTTTTAGCTTTTGGTTTCATTTTCGCCACATTGGTTTAAACAAGATCTTGCCCTAGGATGTGTTTAGGAGTATGTTTGTACTATTAAGGCTCTTTCCCCCCTTGCCCCAAGCTTAACCTTTTCAAAATATGTTAGGAAGATGGCTTGTGCATTTTAAAGCTTGAACTTGGGGCTTTGAGCTTGGAACTTAAGTTTAATGTGATTTTAATCCACCTTCATGGATGAATATGTCCATAGATGAATGATTTCATATGGATGAATGTCATTTTTGCATGGATGAATTTCATTTATGATTTGGATTAAATAAATTCAAAATTGTTTATATCCATCCTCATTTGTTGTCCAAGTATTAATATATCAAACTTGAATGTCATTTAATAATAATAGATAATGAAATTGTGATAATAGGAGAAAATATGATGATGGGACCAAAATAATAATAATATTTTTTTAAGAAAACATTTTCATGAACAATGTTAAGTAATTCAAAAAATATTGTTATGGAATGAGTGTCACCCCCCACCCCCTACCCAATTGTTGTCAACAACATTATATATTTATTCCATGGAAAACTAAAGTGCCTTGAAAATAAACAATTATTAAAGAAACCCCATTATCATCAATGACATTATGTAGTTTAAAGATATCTAAAACATTCAAAACCCTTGGTTATCAACAATATTGGTTAAATTTGAAGAAAGTCATGGCACCTTCAATGAAGAATGAAAAAAAAAACCCCATTGTTGCCAACGACATTTATAAATAGATTTGAAAGAAATTGTGGCACCTTTAGAGGAAGGGGAGGGAAAAACAGTAAACCCATTGTTGTAAATGACACTGGGTTAGTTAGCCTATATATATATATATATATATTTATTTAAATTTTTTAAAATGACCATGGGGTGGATGTTAGCATAATAATAGTAATATAGTTAAATTATTTTGAAAATAATGGCATTTTAAACCATAGCCATGAAATACATCTATAATGAAATTTACATTATATTATTCAACAAATTTTATATCATATAGAATTAGATTGTGTTTCATGAAGTTTTAATTAATTAAAATTATGGTAAAAAAAATTATCCATAAAAATTTAATGATAAAATGAAACATTCATCCATAATGAGGATGAATGTTTACATTGATCCCCGTGTGTTGCTTCTAGGTTTACTAGTACAACATTCATTTTGCAGTTAAATTCTTGGGTTTTACTTACATGTGTATAAAGGAAAAAACATTTTACCATCCCAAATTCCAACTTTAGGCTTTAGGCTCAAGAGTTTTAAGCTCATGAAGTAGCTTGCCTCAATATGTTTTACAAATGCTTCACATTTTGAATTTGTTTCTTCCTTATATGGACTTTTTGGTGCACTTTCAACTTGACTCAAACTTGGAGTTTTCCTTGATTTCCTTTAGGTCAACTTTCATTTGGTGGTTGCATCTTTCAATTACTAATCCTTCAACTATGGCTTTTGATCATTTTGATACCCTTTTGACCTCAAATACTCAACTAACAACTTCACACAACTTTTCCAAATGAACTCCCATGTCATTATAGGTCATATCCTAAGGTCCATTGCTCGAGTTATTGGCACTACTAGGCTCTAGCCAAGCCTTCTAGAAGCATTTAACTTATTGCAATGAGTGAGGTCATATACTGATTCGTGAACAGAACTTTGTGTTTATAATTTTGTGACATTTTTTGTTTTCATTTGTCACCTCATCCATTTTACATGTCACTCATGGGTGGGTGCGAAATGGTGGTGCACAATGTCTAAACTTCTTTAAATGTCCATCTTAATTGGGTGTTGGGTGGTGTTGTAAATGGATGTTACAAATGTTTTCAATGCCATTTTTTGAAGAACCATCTTCTAGTGGCAAGGGGCTAAACTTTGTCTTAACTTCTCCCCTTTGTTTAATCATTTTATGCCCAATAGGTTCCCCTCTTTTTTAACCACCACTTTCTTTTGGAAAAGTTGTTTGTTGTCCATTATTTGGTGGGCACGCACCAAGGTGACTTATTTGTCGAGTCTCTTTTTTATCTAAAATAGTTTTGTGCATTACAATGTTTTATGGACAATTTTCCCTCTTATATTTTCCCTTCTCTTATTGATGACATTCACATCATTGGCCCTAATTCTTTCGTTCATTTTGCTTTTGAACATTTTGTTTTTTAATTAGCTTTTGTGAGACTTGTTTTCCAACCCTACATGTGAAGTTTTGGTCACCTTCTGGCTTCTCTCCTCTTGAAGATTTTTGTTACCCTTTGAATGATATTAAGGTTTTACACATTTCATTGGGTCTACCTTTTTTATTTCTTCCTTTTTGTAGGATGTTTTGAATGAAAATGTTTGCCATGTAAATACATTTTTTCTGTTAAGGGAAATCTAAGTAGCTTTTGCGGTTTATGGTTTAACTTTTGGGATCTTCTTTTGGTGTTTCACCTAAAAATCTTCCTATCTACTACATACATTCCGCCTTACTAATCTTTCAACATTAATTTACTTTTTTCAATGCAACCCTCATGAAGGTTTCTAGGAGATTCTTGGGCCCAAACATTTTGGATTGCTTGTAAGCCCTTGGGGTGCCAACAAGTTTTTTTCTCCATTTTCCATGAGGGGATTAGACTAATTTCCATAAAGCTCATCACACCAACGACTTAATAGCAAAATTAGACACTTGTTGCACCTATCATCATTGCCTGATTTTTAATGTATTGTCGTTCATTTTTATTAAAGGCAATAATTGCCAACAATTTTGGTCCATTCCTTTCCTAAACACATTTGAGGTTGATGTAAAAGCTTTTTCCCCAATATGTGGTGACTTGTGTTCCCATTTTCATGGGGTTTGCAAAAATAACGAATAAATTAGTTTTAGGAGAACATTTTAAACAAATTGTATGTCCATTCTTTCTCTAACATCATCTTTGACATGGCTTTTAATTCACATCGCACTCACCTAAAAGCAAGTGCATGGTTTTTTACTCACTAGTCATTCCATCTTTTGTGTGGCCTCAAATGGTTTTCCCCTTGTGTTGTGCATTAGGTTGGACCTCAACTATCCTTTAGCTTTTAAGTTGACTCATTACATTTGTAACCAATTTTTTAATCCCATGGGGACCCTTTTTTTTCATTTTTCCAATGGTGGGGAATGGATTACATCCCACAACACCATTTGGGATGCCTTTGCCTCCATCACGAGAAATGTGAGGTTTCATGTTTCATGTGAACAAATTCATGTCCTTCCATTGCCTTCCCTTCAATCTTCTCACCAAGGGGTTGACATCATGTTATTAGTGATGGTGTTCACACCTTGGCCAATGTTGTCATTGTCAATCCCACCCAAACAAATTTTGTTTTGTGTGTTGTTTCATTTCGCAAGGTGACCATGATTGTGTTTGTTCAAGCCAAAAGGACTTTACCATGATCGGCACACAATAGATGTATTTCTTCCCCTTGTTGAATGTTATTTGCACCAACAAATAGACAATTTTTTTCATTGATGGGCTAACATGGCATGTTTAACAAAGGGCATCAAGTTTGCCATCCCTTTTTCTTTTTGATATATTTATTACGACTACTAAGGGTTTTGGAACATGATTTGTTCATGTGCCCCCTATAGATTGGGTTTTGTCTTCTTAGGTTAACCTTCAGTCCTCTTTTTTAATTCTTTCTTTTCCCCCTTTGATGGGTGTTTTGTTTGACTATATTTGCTAAGGATTCATTATTAGTAGGATTAAAAAATGGATTATGGTAAATGTTAATCTTATGACACTATTTTAGTCTTTAATTTTGTTTTTCAATATATTATTCTCCAAATATTTAAGATTTGTAATAATAACAAACTACAAAAATCAAAGAACAAAACCCAACAAAAATGTAATCCACAAAACTCATATGCATTAGTATTACATCTGTAGTAATCTGAAAACAAAATTTAAACCATATGGAATTGAAAGCAAAAAAACATTACTAATGTTCTTTTCCATCAAAATCTTCCTCTTGCTTCTCTCATGAACTTTTTTTTATCATCCAAAACTACTCAACTCTCCTAATGATCACCAACCTCAAGATTCCTCACATTAGTCCTTCCTAATTTTCCACCATGAACACCCATTCAAACTGTCCATCTCATTGCTTGGCCCCCTGTTGCCATTCTGTCCTATAGTGATATTACTTTCTATCCATTCACAACACCTTTGTTCACTTTGTCCAATGGTGACAATACAATTTTTCCCTTAGTAAATTAAGAAACACAAATCACAATAATTCAAAAAAATAAAGATCGTGTGGCAACATTTCAAAGAAAGGAAGGATAGTCTCTTAAGAATTTGCAGCCAACATGGTTCTAGGGTCTTTCAAACTTGGTAATTTGCTTCTAAAAGAGTAATCAAAAGGGTTGTCAAAATGGGAAATGGACCATGATTGATGAATTGGACCACCATGATCCACTTAACTATGGATGAAAGATGATTGAAGGGGGGCCAAGAGAATTGTACGATGGGAAACATCTCTTTCTTCAAGTTGGAACTCACTTTTTTCAAAATTCCTCCCATATTCAAGTTTCAACAGTTTTTCATCAAATTGCTAAGTCTAAAAAGCAAAAGACTACTTATCAGGTAGAGGTTTATTATGAAGAGGACTGTAGTTGCAGATAGTTGAAATTCTTTGATTAAAAATTGCCATGTATATTCAACTAAGTTTCATCTTGAAAAACCAAAGAACCATCTTCAACCAAACCCTCACATTCTAAGATTTGATAAGATGAAGAAAACAGACATAGCTGGTCAATTCTTTGAAAGTGAACTGAACTGGTTCTTTAAAAATAAAAAACTTATCAGCATCTGCAACACAGGTTACAAACAGTCAGAGAGAATGTCTGCCAAGGTTGATAAACTCCCCTGGAAAGTAAATGTTGACCAAAGCTTTCAAAGGTACACTACAGATTTTCTGCTGAAAATTGGGTCACTTAAAATACATTGTTGAGAGACAATCCACGCAAATCTATTCCCAATTTTCTGAGAACCTGATTATAAACTTTTAGTCACATGCTTTTCTACATCATGTTATGTTCATGTTCATGTCTTCATGAGCATCTTTTATAATATCAACAAATCTCCATCCAAGGCAATGTGGAAAGCAAACTATAAGATGGCAACATGTTTAGAAAGCAACATCGGTGATAGTGTTCTAGTCTCTCATTTCTCTAGTGACCATGGGAACTTGCTTGGACTTTACTGATGAACACTCAGACCAACTTTTCTTCACATCCATATCTCAGAAAATGTACAATTCCACTATAGAAAACTCAGATAAACCAGCAGCACACAGTAGACAAACTATGAAACAAATCAGCCATTTGATTGCAGAGCCTTCATTTGTCAAAACCAGCATTGGGGGCCAGAAACCATAAAAACATAAGCAATCTTGCCCATACATGCCAAGTGTTTGCTTCCATGTTCAACAACTTTTGAACAGTTGCAACCCACTATCATGGATTGAAAAATTATGGCTACTTCTAGATCCACTGAGGTGCCATACTCCATATAGAACACAAGTAAATTAGCAGGGGGTGCTTCACAATGTGCATCTGGAGATACCATGTACGGCCAGTTTACAATGGCAAAGTCTTCTTATAGCCCCGGATACCAGAGCTGAAAGAAACCATCCTGTTGTTCACCTGATTCTCCCACCGCTCAACACATTAAGTGACATTTCTTTCAGTGCTGCTCCCTTCCTTCCCTGTGCAGCACAAAAAAAATGCCAAAGTTCTTCAATGCAGCTTACTTAAACACACAACTTATAGTCAAAGACTAATGTTAACTGTGAACTTTCAAGTGTACAAGTGCAAATAAAACTTACTGGTGCAGCAGCTACAGCAGCACCACTTGCTTTGATCTTCCCAACCTTGCTGATTTTTTCTTTGACTTGCTTGCGGAGTTTGCGTAGACTTTGAGGGACATTTTCTGTCTTCATAACTGAGTTCTCTTGGTCAAAAAGGCTGCCTCCATTTTCAATATTTGTGGGAATGTTGGCCTGGAGACCTGCAGGACTTTGTGCAAGGGGGCTACAAGGATAACCTCCACTTTTCTCAAGATTTTCGACAAGAGACAGGGAAATCTCAGAGTTCTGAAGTTCTGTCTTCAGAGGTGACAATGGTACTGTAGAGAACTCATCATCAGATGCCTTGCTAACACCAGCTTTCTCTGCAGTTAACTTTTGCTCTTCAACATTCAAATCACGATACACTGTAACCACTGGAGAGCTGGCTTGAACTGGTGACAGGGTCACCTTCACAGATTGAAGCTTTGCTTTGACTCCCTTTTTCATAACTGGTGCCACCTTTGTTCTTCCAACCTTCTTTGTGGGTTCTGCATTAGTTGGCTGGATAACTTTTGAAACTTCATCCACCAACCCTCCACCAATTTCGACATCTACCAGAGAGACAGTAAAAGGTCAGTATTTCTGATCAGACTTTTCAAATCTCTAGTATTGTATTTCAAGCAGTATTAGGATTTGGTCCCTCTAAAAGATAGTGCTGGTATTAGGTTAGTACCTTCAGCAGAGAAATCCCTCACCCACGTGCCTAAAATTCACAAGAGAAAGCGCTACTACTTTTCTTCCTGTATCATGCTGACTGCTCTCAAACTTTGGACTCATTTTCCCAATGTTCAATGGGTCAGGTGAAGTATGTCATAGTAAGGACTCACCTCCACCATCAGGTAACATGTTGCCTCCAGCTACATCAGCAATGTTCTCAGCATCGGGTACCGTTTGTTTTTCTGAACTGGGTTCAACAGCAAAACCACCACCACTACTCCTAGCACTACTAGTCCCAGCACTTAACTCCTTCTCAAATTGTGAAACCATGCTTTTGACTTTCCCAATTGCTGCTGCATGTTCGTTTGTCTTCACTGGAGCAGCTTGCACTTGAGGAGCAGCTGGAAACACCTCTGTGTTTGATCCAACATTTGGCATAGTCCCAACAGTTCTAAGCTTCTCGACCTGCTGCGTCGTCTCGTTGGTACCCCCTTGTACTTCCTTGACAGTTACTGGCCTGCTTGCCACAATTTGTTTCTCAGCAGAGAGAGGCGCTGTCACTTCCGAACAAGGTACTTCCAAGACTAATTCTGGCTGAGTAGAACAGTTGTCTGAAGAAGCGATCATCGGACTTACTAAATGTTCCACAGACTTCGTCTTAGCAGGTTTCTTCACTGCATTTTGCTTCTGCATTCAGATACAAACAATCAACTTCCGCCATTAACCAGAGCTTCCAAAACGGACAAACCAGACATACTCTTGGGGTGAGTTTGATCACATTCACATGAAGAAATGAGAAAAAAACCTTACCAGGACTGGCGACACCCTTCTGTTAGCGGTGGCTTTATTCTGCTGAGTCTCATTAACAGCTGCGTCCACGGTCATCATGTTGGCAAGCTTTGGAAGCTTAGATCCCAACGGCGCCCTCTTGGTTGCAGGTTTAACAGCACTGGAGAGGTCTTCAGGGATGTTGACATTCGCCTGCATTTTCTTTGCAGCAGGACGCCTTTCCGTCCTCTTCTTCACAGCCTGTTTAGCGACAGGCTTCGATGCGTCGTCTGCAAAGACGCACACAGCACATTACAATGTTGAGAAACTTTCTGCTATGGAGCTAAAGCTACAAACTTTGCTACATGCTTAAACCGCCTGTAATGTTGTGTAGGAACTAGTTACCTGTAACAGTGCCCTCAGACACCTCTCCTACAGACTCAGCCTCCGTTGCGGTTACAGGAGCCTCTTCCTCTACAGAGGCCTCCTTGTTCGTAGGACCCTGAAAGATAAGAGACGGAAACAGAAAGACATTTAAACCCTGACTACTAGCAAAAATGGACACAGAAAAACAGAAAGAAAGACCTCGAACACGAGCTAAGGAGCAACAAATGCATTCATTCCAGATCGCGCGACGAAAAAGCTGCTTACACCAAGAAGTGTCGTCAGAGCATCCGCCATGAACACATTGGTCTTGTTGGCTGGGATCTTGTGCTGCTTGCAGAGCGCTTGCAGTTCCCGACGCGTGAGACTATGGTAAGAAACCATTTTCCAAACTCAAAGAAAACTCGAAGTGCTATGAGGACGGGGACAAAAAAACTCACAACGGACAGCAAACACTCACGCAAGCTACACAAAACAAGGGCTGAGCAAACCACCCCGGATAAAAAAAAACCCCGAAAAACACAAGAAACAAACCAAACGACAACTTTTGCTGAACAGAAAAAGCAAAGGAACTGAGGAAAGCTGATCCTTTTTCTGAAGCAACAAGAAGAAAGCAATCTCTAAGTAGCAAACCCTCCTGACAGTGCACAATCACAAGAAACTGCGCTCCAAGTGAATAGTGGGCACGCAAAATACACAAACATATACCCGACAACGGCACTGGGAGCCAGAGTGGTTTGAATTTGAACGAGAGAGCCGACGGCCGAACCTTTGCCGGACTTGTACCGAACCTTCTTTTCCGCCATTTCAGCGAACTAGCCAAAGTCTGGATTCCGAGCCTGTAATCGTAGCCAGACTTTCTGTTGCGAGTATGGAATAGGAACAGACAGGAAGACGGCATGTGACTCTAGGACTAGGGTTTAGGGTTTAGGGTCCATGCTAGGCCTACATGCCACAAATGATTCTACTCTTAGTCCCACTTTGAGATGGGGTCCAGGGTCCAAATTCCTAGGAACCAATTTGGACTCATTTGAAGCAAATTCAATCCTTGAGTTGGACCTTGCCTTGGACCCTAGCTTCTTGCATCTTGGTTCTTCAAATCATTGCTCTATTCCGTAGGACCATGGACGTTGGACCCTAATCTAGAGTGGCCCTTAAGCCCATGCCACACCTGGTGGTAAGGCCTATGCTGTCTCAGTGTTTATTAGGGTGACAAATAATTGCAACAATCCAGACATGTGTTGTTACCTAATATTATGTATGAGGTGGCATGTGATGCGACATTGGAGTTAATATAGTGTTAACAAACATTAAATCGTAAAAAAATTGTAGACTTCAAAATTAATTTAGTGTTATGTAAAGTCTGAAAATTGAACCAAATGTCTCAATGTTAAGAGCATGTCACCTTCTTTCTCTTATTCCTTCCCTTTCTCTTTCTAGCTATTCATGTCCCTTTTCTTTTTCTAGTTTTTCTTGTCATCACTTTTATTTGCAAGTTCACATTGCTATTGCGCACACATGTGCATAATTAAATGCGTCATTGTTCTTCTATAGGTTTTATTTAGCATTGTCTATAAAAAATTTGCAACAATGCAATGCACACACCTAGATAGATGCATGCATGTGCAAGAAAATCATGTTTTGTATTAACACCAGGATTTTTCTCTTTATCAACTTTCATCTTCGAATTTAAACTACAACAAACCAAGCACATAATGTCTCATAGTTGTTTTCAAAAAATAAATTTTACTACAACATTGGACCATGCAACAACAACTAGCAAAAACCAAAATACTCATATAAATTTTACTACAACATTGGACCATGCAACAACAACTAGCAAAAACCAAAATACTCAAGTCCGAATTTTCATTTAAATCCATTCCAAATCATTGCACACACTCCAAAATGCACACAACATGTTGCAGCAACAATGGAGCTTATCTACAATCTAAAAGAAAGAAAGAGATAATGCAACAAAAAGAGGAAAAAAAAACTTTACCTCTCACAATAGTTCTAGATGCATATTTGGATTTTGGTGTTGAAGTTGACCTTGCAACGCTACCTTGCTATTGACACGTTATGTGGACTTGACACCAAAAGTTTATTAAGCTTTAAGGTGAAAATATTAGTTACATGATGATAAAACACACAAAAACACATAGGTTAGTGTTAGCACATGTTAAAGGCTACACCTTAACATCAAGTGTGGTGTGGGCTTTAGACAAAAATGTTAAAAAATGATTTGAACCCTAGGCCAAAATGCCCAAGCCAAAACATACCAAAACATTTTTTGGCTTGGGATGAAACTTATTGGCTTGACATCTATCATTAGGCCAAAACATGTATTGATCTTAAAGACATGTTCTCACTTCTAAAGCCTAAAGTTATTTCACATTGGACCCTAGGACACGCGACTTAATGTGTTTGTAAGACATTTGGCTTAAATGTTCATGGGACTTTTGGTCTATTGTTTAGGACTTTTGGTTTAGGCTCATGAGGCTTTTGTCTTAATGTCTTTGCCAGACATTTAGCTTAGGATGGTTGCTGAACCCATCATCAATGGCCTAAGACATTTGCCTTAGGCTATTTATAAGAAATTTTCATCAAATAGCTTAGGGTGTTTACTTTTCTTCTTAGAAATATAGAAATTTTTGATGTTTTCCACAACCAAACAATATTTGGACAAAATATATATAATAGGATGAAATAGTTCTTTAAACTACAAAATGAAACCCATTGTTACTTCCCTTATTCCATTCTTTTAACTCAAAAACCTTAATACCCATTTTTTAATCAATTGAGGCTAGAGCTTCCTAAGAGATCTTGATTAGGTAGGGTAGTAGGAACATTAATTAAAGACCTGAAAAGAAATAATAACTAAAACAAGAGTTTCAAAGCTTAACGTAATGGACTATCATTGGTATCATTGGCATATCATGACATTGTTTATTGTGGCATCATTGGAACATCCATACATGTCACTTCAAAATTGAGAATTTTAAATATAATTTAATGTCAATTATCATAATCTTATTGTAAATACATTATTTACATTTAGGTAAACTTTATTTTAAAATCCAATAAATTGGACCCAATATTTTTTGCAAATTTCCCTTAGATTTAGGATTTTAGAAACGTTTATATGATTTTCTTTGTAAGTTGTTTCTTCCATTTTCAACTTGATTTGTTGTTCTTCTTCTTCTTCAAACAAGTGATGCATTTTTATTTTTATTTTCATTTTTTGATGTTTTTGTTTTTAATATATGTGTCGTGTAATGTGGAGATGGAGTTAACAAAAGAGATTTAAGGTGTAAAATGTTTTGTATTCAAGTTTAGATAATACAATTTTAGATTATACAAGTTTAGATAGTACAAACTAGTGTTAATCAAATTTAAGTAATTAAAAAATTGAACCAACAAATCTACATGGAGCTAGAGTACACATCAAGAAATTAAACTCAATGTTTGTTAAATGGTTTTAATACAAAGTGTGGCTCAAGGGTTTAAATAGGTCCTAAATTTAAATAAGGTGTTGAGGTAGGGTTTTTACCAAGAAACAATAAATGGGTGTGAACATAGTGGTATTGTGACAAGTTTTTTGAGGCCACTTTATGTACAAACGCCACATTTCCACTTTCTACAAGAGGGTATTAGAATCATTTGACAATAAGGTTTGATCTTTTTTTGCTCTTCCTTTTCTCCTAGTTGATTAAAATGATTATATATTGTAGTACCTTTATCATTTTGGCATAAATTAAAATATTTTTCAATTTTGCCAAACGTTTAAAAATTCATTGATTATTTGTGTAAAAAATCACAATTTCGACTATTAATTTTGAACAGCAAACCTTCCACAACCAAGATTTACAACTAAGTAAGTCTAAACACAGCAAACTGTTCCATGACTCTAACAACAACCTGTTTATTTTTTTGTATAACCATTACTGTTGAAAGTTGCAGAATTGAAAAACCAAGTGCCAAAGTTAACCCCTTCCCCCTTGGTTGTTGCCATGTTCTCTTCTTGTGAAATCATTTGCAATTGTAGTTTTGGCCCAAGGCCTAAGAATATCCCCAAGTTAGAATAGGGTAAATCATTTGTGAAGAAGTTTCAATTGAATTGAGATGTGAAGAGGTGACCTTGTTAAATGACAACCCTTTGGATGTGAAGTTTTTATGATGCCAAAATGTTCACCACGATTGTGAAAGAATAAACAAGCTCAAAGATTTACTAATTGCACAAGAATTGGAAGTTATTTAATTGATTTCTATGGACAAGGTTGTGCAATAGTTATTGTGTGGTCATTTGATTTTTAAAACAACTTTAGTTCTAGGTATTTCAACTACCATAATTATAATAGCTTATGGTTTTCAAAGCATTTTGTATTTAGCATTTCAAAAAATATATAATCCCATCCAATGTTGGTTTTTTCAATTTCATTCATGTTAGTTCCTTAAGAGATTGAATATTTTAATACCAATTATCTACTTGTTTGAAATGAAAATAATTTTTATGTTTATTTTTTGTAAATTGTGAATTTCTGTAAAGTACATATGAAATAAGGATGAAGTTGGTTTTAGGCTTCCAATAAGTAGAAAATATAATACATATTTGACAAAAAAATTCAAAAATTCAAAAATTCAAAATGAAATCATCTTTATTCCTTACCTAATAAACACATATTCAATTGAGTAATTTGTGTTCATGTACCCAGAAACCTAAAATTTTCATCCTCATAAATGAAATTTTATTAATTGATTTACTTAAAAATTCATGTGTTATTTTTTAGGAATTAAATTTTCATAAGTTCAATAAAGATGCATATAACTTTTTATCATATATTTCCATTCATTTT
>Ga0209611_10005546_pt1 | contig 21091 bp, 12 predicted proteins | sample S1TSphgellanicum_3_FD_187693 | JGI IMG/M metagenome (GOLD analysis project Ga0209611, IMG submission 187693) | Host-associated microbial communities from peat moss isolated from Minnesota, USA - S1T2_Fc - Sphagnum magellanicum MG (SPAdes) (version 2) | ecosystem: Host-associated > Plants > Peat...
CACGGGCCTGCACACAACCCACACAAAATGGTTAGTGCATAGTTGAAGCACCTTCGGTGCTAGGACAAACCACGGGCAACACGGACACACAAGACTCACCACGACCCGGACTTGGGGGAAGCCACCACCTTCCCCCTATAGTATACTCTATGGCTGGCCACGGAGCCCACATCTAAATGGTTTTTCTCTCCCGGGACTCCCGAGTGGGAGTCCCGAAATCCCGCCAGCTGGGACTCCCGCGACTTTGGAGCCCCATAACTTTGCGAGCAAACCTCCGATTGAGGTGCGGTCTAAAGCAAAGTTATAGCTCTCGTCAAGAGCTTTCCAATGGTATGTTGCACGTTATTTATAGACAAATAAATCGGGTAGATTCCCGGCTTTTTTCTGGTCGGGAGTCAAATTGGCAGTTTGACTCCTGGCCCTTCTTTTGGCCATAACTTGTGTTTCAGATGTCTGAACGAGCAATGCGAGCTCATTTTAGATATCTACGTTTCAAGAGCTTTCCAATGATATAAAAAACGCCACAAGCCATTGAGTTTTGACCCCTCAAACCACTCTCTGAAGTTTCGGAAGTCCACCGGGACTCCATCTCCCAAAGTGGGAGTTGTCTTGGGAGTGTGAGTGTTCACTCCCTCACACTCCTTCACACTTTCTTACACTCCTGGGAGTATGTGATGTGACTCCCCGGCCTCCTCTTGGCCCGCAACCTTGTAATGCCTTTGCCTTGACTCCCGGGCTTCCTTCCTCTTGGCCTGCAACCTTGCAACCCCTTTGCCTTCATCACGAGCCCAAAGCTAGGGTTGCGACATGAAAAGACACGTTAGAAACACCTTAAGGAACATTTGGTTGGATAAGATTTTTTTTCTTTGGGCAAAAGGGGACACCAAGCAACATTGAGGACATTGGATATGATGTTGGAAGGTGCCAAGGGCATCGATAAGTACATAGTGGATGCAGGGGCACTCTGGTAAAAAAATTCATTTTTTAATTTTCTTTCAAACTAGAAGGGGCATTGGGGGCCATTTGAAAAGCATAATATGAAGGACATAGGGGGACATTGGAAAAGGACCAAAATTTTTGGTTTTTAAAACAACAAAGGTCACCAAAAAGGACATTGAAAATGTGAGAGTATCCAATAAGTCACCAAGGGATGTTAAGGGTGTAAGAAAGGTTAATGTTTTTGGTAAGTGAAGATTAAATTTCATGTTCTAAAATGGATGGTTGTGAAAATGATTTCATGAATATCTATATGGTCATGGATTGTCAATGTCCAATTACTAATAGTGCTAAGCAATGCAAAACACAAGTTTGTCTTGATGAAATTTTTATAATGAATTTTAGAGGAATGAAAAAGAAATCAATGAAAAATAACAAGTTTACAAAATAGGGGAATTTATTATGTACATCATTGAACTTCTTTATTATGTGTAGTAAAGTAAAAATAAATCAACAAAACTATAATTGCACAAATTGGAATAAAATTGGTGTTTTTAATTCATCCTTATCAAATATAATATGGTGACAAACATGTGGTGTTCATGTTATGGACGGACAAAGTTTTCCAAAAACCTTGATGAGTAAATTTTTCAATTAGTGTTAACTAGCAACATTCTATTTAATGTTACAATTGAATATATGTTTTTGTGGATTAAATTTTCTAATAAAATGGTCTTGATGAAATTCATTGCTTTAGAGGGTTTGCATATGGATATATATAACTTATTTAAGTTTACTAGCATATTAAACTTAATTTGAGATTTTTTAAAAATTTGCACATTTATCTTGTTGTTTACCTATTTTCTTTACAAGTATTATGTTAGTATTTGATTCATCATTTTATAAAAAGCTTTTATTTTATTTGAGATTAGGGCTATTTCCACACATTCAATTTTTGATTACTAATTTGGAAATTTACATAATGGATTCATTGTTTGAATTTTCTTTTCAATTTCCATGGAGCATCTTATTTTTCTTTGTTATATTTATGCCTTTTTTTTTCTCTAGTTTATTTGCTTTACCTCCTTAGTTTTGAATATTTTTTCATGTTGTGAAGCATGTTAGCAAACTTGGTTATTCTTTTGTGCCATGTTTTTTTGGTCAATTTTGCATCATATTTCACTTGAAGACTTTTGAGTTGCTTTCACATTTTACACTATTTAAATTAAAAAGTGTCACCATATGTAGTTGAAATTGCTGTGTACAACATATTTCCATGTGAAATTTGAAATTCATACATTTGCCTTAAAGTTGTCTGTTCCCTTTTAGATACATGATTTCACTTTTGGCTATCCAAAAAATTGTCCTTGGAATTCAACTAATTGTATGTAAAAACTACATCTCCCAAGCAAAATGCCAATGCCAATGAGAAGCATGTTTGGAACCATGCACATAATTTAGCAAGGTGGTTCTAGGGGTGCAAATATTTAACCATTCAACACTTTCAAAAGCAATGAAACATGCACATTATGCAAATCACCAAATTTGACAAGTTTTTATCACAATGACTACGGAATTAGGCCCTCACTAAGTTGAACTAGTGATGCGATTGAGGTCAAACTTGTGAAGCAAATTTGCGAAGTGTGCACTCCATGTTGGGCAACGAACAAGACTCAAAGAAAACAAGAGATCATGCAAGTATGTTACAACCTGAAACCCATCACAAGTTGGAGCATCTCCACCCATAGACCCTTAGATTTAGGCCTCTATCATGGTATACTGCATTCAACATACAGTATAAATTATTCCCCCATCCCCACCCATAAACATGAAAAATTGGACAGTATGAACTGAGAGACAATTTAAATGTCTGTGCCAGAGCCAAACCTTATGGCCAGCCAATCAAAATTCGATGAAGAAAATTCAAAACTTGCCAGTTTGTCTCACCAAAATGATTTTTACCCAGCATTTTCGTACAGTTCCTTGAAGCTGGTAAAAGGTAGAGCAAAGCCTAACAGGTGCTTGAGAAGAGTGTAATAAATATGATCTGACTATTGATCCTGTTTTCTGATGTGGCCAATCATAATGATTGGGCCCAGGTGGTTTGGTATTAGTAGTCTCCCACCTATTCGCAGTCTTTTAGTTTTATGGCTATGGTTGGAAAAAAGGAAATAACTAAACTTGGATGTTACAAAATAGTTTTGTTGGGTCGCACACGGAGCACACCCCTGGAGTCTGGAGATGCTCGCTGGCAAATATCTTCAGTTTCACTACCGCAAATTTTATATTTTTGTTTTTAATCCAAGCAAGTGTGAGAATTAAAAGGTGGGACTCAGGAAAACAAGCACTTAGGAGAACAGTCAACCAAGCTACCAAGCATTTTCTTGCTTTGCAGAGAGATCCTACAATTGCTCATGTAGTTCTACTACTTCCCGTGTTGCCTATGGGCCGGAGATTGCAAGGTAGGTTGGGCTTGCTTGCTCAGTGTTTGGTTGACCCTGTTGAAAATTATGATATCAGCAGACAAGTTCCTCTCCAGTGATGAGGCAGAAAGAGATAATAAGTCAATCCGACAATCTATCCCAATCGCAAGTTGATGCACCAAACAAAGGAAAAGTGAAGATGTCTCAAGTGAAGTCACAAGCATTGCTTTCTGTGTAATTTACTGCCTGAGCTACTACCTGGTAGCACTAAGTCGGCCTAGTCGACTACTCTTAGTCATGGACTTTGTCTTGCTCCCTACTTCCTTCTTTCTTAGGAATTTTTAACACCGTCCCTTCCAACCAAATTCACACTTTCCCACCTAATATCATCCATCACATAATGGAAAAGTCTATTAGGCAAATGGATTCGGAATCTCAGTGAAATTAGGCCCTTTTTTTAAAAAAACTTTTTTCTTGAACTAGCATAATCAATGGAGAATAGAGGGAATCAGCACATTAGAATTGAGCCCTTGAGCTTAGTCATCATTTTCAAGAGTCTAGCTTGAGGAGCAGGTTTCATGAACAGCTTTTAAACTTTATGTTGTTAAGCATGGCAGGTGCACACCCTCCCCCTTCTATTGTGTTTTAAGTTTGAAGAGTTGGTGCCCACATGGCATTATTTTTTCTAGAGATATAATAATGTTTTAGGGTTTGTGCTTAAGATGACAATGTGCATTATTTTAAGATTCATGCTTAAGGTGTGCTTAAGGTTCAAAATATTTCAGAAATTAGTCAATTTTGAGGCATATTTTTCAAGAAGTAGGTTGCAGGTGTGATTGACAAATAAGTTTTTGGCACATTCCCTTTGATTTAATTTCTGCCCAACTTGGTACCTAGGTTTGAAATTGTGCCAATTTTGTGCTCTTGTGGTTTGTCAAATTTGGTAACCATCTTGCATGGTTTTGGTGCCTTGTCCTGTTTTTGATCTTGTCCTTTTGCTAAGAAACGCTGGCAATTTGCAAACGACACACTCAGGCAATTGACCTTGGCACAAAACTTATGACACAAACTTGTTCCTAGCAAATGCTTCTTGGGAAACCTCCCTCATCACCATTTGCAAGTTCAAGGACATTGTGCTGGTTCATTGTTTGCTACTGTTTGCCAATTTGGACTGATTTGAAGCAAATTGAATCCTTGAGTTAGGCTGCACCTTGGTTCCTAGCCTCATTCCTGGTCCTCCAAATCAGGAGCTCTCCTTTTAGCACTGTTGTCTGGTCCAAACCAATTGATTTTCCCTCCAAGACAGGTGCCAACCAAGTAGGTTTAGCCTCAATTTGCCATTTTTTGGTCTTGGACCCTCTTCTAAAGGCCTTGGGACCAATTTAAAGCTTTCGACCAATAAGATTGCTTGAATTCATTGGTCCCTGGACCTTGCACCCTCGTCTAAAGTCGCCCTAACTCATTAAAAAATACAGCTTGCTACAATTTTTGTGTAAGGTAAATAACTCAAAAGTAGGCTGTTCTGGGAATGAGGGCCCTGTGTGAGGAGGGAGTTGAGTGCCTAAATTCTCAGAACAGGCCTATTACAAATCCTTACCAGTGTTGGGTGGATATCATTTTTTTCTGATATTTTGCCAATTTCGGTTTTTAGAACGATTTCTAAGAAGTAGGTTGGATCTTAAATTTCTTTTTATTTTTTCTCAATTGTAGTATTCATCAAGAATATCAATTTTTTTTTTTAAAAATCAGAATATGGATTTCACATTTCTGAATATCTTATAAAATAGTATTTGTCAGATATTCAAGGTGGTTCTCACATCCTAGATAACAACATTCAAAGAATTTTACTACAAAATCTATATTCAAAAGGTTGAAATTATAAATTACAAATTACTTGTCCACAAGCTCTTCACAATCAAAAATCTTGTTGTCATGTTTTTTTAGTTTTTTTCAACTTAACTCTATTAAGTTAGAAGGTGAAAAACAACCCACGCTAAAATCATTTGATCAATTCTTGCTTATAAATATTAAATTATTTAAATTATCTATTTAGAGCTTACATCTCTTCAAATTCATCAATATTCTAGCCAAGAAAATAATCCTTTCAATTGCAATTTGAAACCCCACAATCCCAAGGATTTAATTAGCAAGGAAAACAATAGTTGGAAACAATGCTTCATGTTTTCCCCACTAGTCTAGAAGACACTTAATGTCCTTTGCATCAACTTAACATTTTTGGAACATTTTCATTCCTTATTTAGTAACTCCCTAACTAGCTCATTGGTTTTAGCAATCATCTTTAAAATGTCAAGACAAAAGTTTTCATCATTCAAGTGATAGGATTTGAAGATAATGTTTATCGCTTTTTGAAAGGAAAGCGATCTCAATTGAAACAATTATATATGAAATAAGGCCAATGCACTTGCCCAATGGGCATGTAGCAAAACCAGTGGCAAAGGCTCATGGCATATTGGACAAATTGAAAGACAATTGTGAAGGCAAGAAATATGTGTGATGCACAAGGGAACCAAAGAAGGCCTTCAAAATATGGAAGAGGTGGGAAAACACTTGCTGAAGCATTAATGGTAAGAATTCCTTGCAAGTTTATGAACTTAAGTTATGTATTGTTGTTGGTTTGTGTAGAAGATGGGTTCACCATATGGTTGGGTGTGGGTGTGTGTTGTAGAAACAAACTAGGGCCAAGAACCATAATTCCTTACAAGTTTATGCACTCAATTAAGTTTATGCTTTGTTGTTGGTTTGTGTAGAGTAAAGGCTCACCATTTGGTTGGGTGTGGGTGTGTATTGCAAAGACAAAATAAAGGTAAGAGCCAAAATTTCTTGCAAGTTTATGGACCTAAATTCTACTTCATTGTAGGTTTGTGTAGAAGATGGCCTTACCACATGGTTGGGTGTGGGTGTGTATTCTAGAAACAAATTAGGGCCAAGAACCCTTTACTCACAAAAATAGCAGCTACAAGGCAAAAGTTTGAACAAACATATGTCAAGATGGTGTGCTACCTAAAGTTTTGCCACCCAATGTTTCGTTTTGTTACATCATAATGCCAACATTGTACTTGTGCCAACATTCCAATTAGCACATATGGTTTAGTGCCTTTAAGCCAACTCACACCCTAGTTATATCTTTGACAATTTAGATTTTCTTATTTGTTAATATTATGCAAATTCATGCCGTTGCTGAATATTATGTTCAATGTGTTTTTTAGTCCAATCCAACAAGTCTAGGAAATCTTAGTTTGAGAGGGTAACCCTCAACCCTTGGCCCTTATATAGCTAATGCAGTAGATAATACCATTTGCTTGAAAGGAAAGGCAAGAACTTGGTTGCAAAATTTGATGCAACCGGTGCACATGATGGGCTGGGGAGTTGGGAATGTGTTACCTTCCACCTTTTAATTATTTAGTTCCATAACTTAGTATGTTTCCCAAAGATTGCAAATATTTGAAATGGGTAGTACATTTCAACGTTTTGTTGAATTGTGAGTCTATGTAACTTACAATATATAAATTGGAAATGAGGTGCAACTAGGGGCCTTTTGAATTAATTAATATTTTTTTGTATTGTAATGTATGTAAATGATGTGACCATAACAACAACAAATGAAGTTTCTACAATCACAACTCAGGCATTTGATAGCGTGCTTGAGAGCCCACATCCCCAAGCACTTGCAATTGGTGTGGTGAGTAAAATACATATGGCCTAAAATAATATAACTACTGGAATTTAAAGAAATAGCCCAAGTTGTATGTATATTGGATTTTTCTTGTCATCTTTTGGGCCTAACAATAGGTCATGGTGATAAGACAAACAATGTAAGTGTTATTTTGTAGTCCACACAAATACATGATGAAGATGAAGTCATCCTACTTCCAGCAGCACATGGGACCCTAGACCAAGGTCCAACCAATGTTGTAATGAATTAAGTTTGCATATGACAACTTTTGGTTGAAATTTACAACTTAAATCCAAGGAGATGATTTTTAATTATCAAAGATGGATTGTTTTGCTATGTTTTAGTTTATTTTGCATGATATTTTTTTGTCAACATAGATTTAAAATAATGTAAAAATTATTATATGTATGGTTTGGTTCCATGTGAATAATAGGGCAAGAAGGCAAGGAAACCAACCAAAACAAATCCTCCAATGTTGAGATCCCAAGGACATGTGGCAAAAGAGCAAGCTTCAACTACAAAAGCCCAACCCTTGCTATAAGTGCCCCCACCATGTCTTTGGTGATTCTAATTAGGCAAGGTTCAATTTCATTTTTTTGTTTACATTCCAAACTTATATTGTATTAAACAATACACTTGTACTTGGAGATTGTTGTTTATGTTATAACTTTCATGTGCAATTTTCCAAAGGTGATTCAATGTTCTTGATAAGCAAACATCATACAAGTGGAACAACTAATGGTCAAAGCAAACATTTCATTGTAAGATGTGGAGTAGTATCTGGTGTTATGTTTCATGGGGTTCCTATTGGAGATGGTGTTTATAAAGTGGAGGTGCAAGGTGTGATGCTCCCAAAAACATCTTTGATGTTTCCAAATTCTAAAGATAACCCTCCACAACTATTATTCAAGGATGTGAAAGGTCAATTCACACATTGGGGGAGGGGGGGGGGGGGGGGGGGGTGCAAGTATGTGAAAACCTTTTCCTGATAATGTGTGGCATGTAGCTTAAAGCCATGAACTTCATTTGCATTGTGTCATAGACCATGTATAAGCAAGATGTAATTTTCTTTGATTTGTAATCTCCTTGTTGTATCTTTGTCTCATCAAATCAATAAAATGAAATTGGCAACTTGTGAATTTGATTACAAGATTGTTCTCTCATGGTTTGAATTACTTGCATCCTCAATTTGCATTGCTTTAGGTATTATAGCCATTTAGGATTTAGTTTGCTTTGCAATGAATGGAGTTGCATGGGTATCTTTGTTTGCTACTAGTGTAGTGAAAACTATCCATTTTAGGCAACTAATGTAGTCACACGTATGGTGCACCTTGTAACTTTCATAGTCACATATGTAGTTATAACAATGCTATATTATGCAACTATTATAGTTGCACATATAACCCCATTTCTAATTGTATGGATGTTCTCTTAAGATGCCACGTGTATGTCCATGATGGATTCAGTATATGTATGTATATATCAAGATCAATGGCTATGGATTTTAAATGAACAAATGTAAATATAAATAAAATATATTTAATTATTTAACAATGCCATATGGCACATTATAGTTAATTATTTAAACCATTCATTGACACATGGCAAAATCAAGGTCTTAGGCACAATAATCATAACATTTATTATTTATTAAAATTTAATTAAAACTAAAATCTATTAACACGTGTACATCATCTGACATATGCTCCTTGCCAAATAATCCCATAATATTTTGCCACATGTACATCATCCAACGACCAGTTTATATTTGATTGATCAATGGATTTATACCATGTGGAGACATCTTAATCGAATATGTATCACCTCATGGTGTCATATGTGACTATTAGCATAAGTCATATAAGTAATCGCAAATGATTACACCATGTCATCGTATGTGACTACACATATTAGTTTTAAAAGAAGTTGCAAAAGAGCGTGCCACATTAGCAAAATGTTTGTTGGATGAAGAGTTTATGTAAGTCGCAAGTTGGTGCAACTACCATTTGGACTTGTTGCCATGTCACTCTTTTGGAACTAGAATTTTATGCGACTTATCAAAGGCAACTAGAGGATTTTGTAGTTGCATGTGTTTTTTACGACTAAAACCTAGTTGAAAACCTAATCATTAATATGCAAATTCCTTGTAGTGTTTAACCATTTTGATTTTAGCCATAATTATTTCATTCATAATTATTTTAGCCATAATTATTTTTTGCATAATTATTTTTGTCGTAAAATATTTATTCATTAATTAGTTTAGCCATACTAACTTTATTAGTGGTTAATTTAGCCAAATTTATTTACTCATGATTAGTTTAACCATGGTTAATTTTTCCATAATTATTTTACCCAAATTTAATTTAGTCATTATATAGTTAACCATTGTTTATTTAGATATGGTTAATTGAACTATAATTAGTTCAGTCATGGTTATTTTTTACCATAATTATTTTTAATTTTTGGTTGGTTTAGCAATTATTAGTTGAATAATATTTAATTTTTCCATAATTAATTTTCCTACGTTAAATTAATCACCTATAACACATATTTAATTAATTTTGGACTTTGAAAAAGTCCAAAAATAAAAACAATGAATTTTGAAATTTTAGAGATAAATAGAATAACATCTTCAACTTAGTGGGCACCAAACAAAATGTTGAACTGACAAATTTTCAGAAGAAAATTTTTCAACATTAGAACAATTAACATACATGACAACAAATAAACTTGGTGGCCACCAATGGGTATAATTGTCCCAACTTAAAACATATTAAAACATATACATTAAACATTTAACCTTGAATAGGAAGAAATTTGTTTATTATGAAATATGAAATATGAATTTCACCCTCTGCAGCCAACAACCAAAGTAAACCTCAAGTGCAAGAAAAACAATGATTATCAATATATTGATTTCAAACAAATACATTGATTATCAAAAAATATTTCACCATCCATATAGGAATTTGGAATATGAACTACTAAAACTAAATTTCCACTCTACAAAGTAACCAACAATTGAGGAATTGTTTAACCTTTTAAACCAAGAGCCAAATATGCAACTACATCTTTTGCCTTTTTAAAAAGAAAAACTAGTTGACAACATGATTTTCTACCAATTAGAACTACAAATGCCTTTGCACAATCTACAAACAAAGATTAAAATCCACTGGAATGAATAATTAAAATCTCCCCAAAACTACAAACCTTAGACTGATGAAATATAAAATAAAAACAAATAATTAAACCAATGTTAAATGAAAAATATGGAAAACATAACTAAAACAAGGATGGGTTTAAGGTTTACTTAGGACATCACTTAAAAGAAGTTGTGATATTACCAGATCCCCATTCAAACTTCCTTCAAATTGCTTGAACTAAGAATAAGATAGATATCAAGAACTAAATAGTGACGTCAAAAACTCCATGATGACTAAAAAATGGGTGTAAACCGTCTTTGCAAAGGGAAAATCCTTCAACACTAGCCACAACCAAGATGCAAGGTTTAACCATTGCACCTTATTTCTAGATAATTCATGTCCTTTGAATGGTTCAAAGAAAAGTCCGCTCCATTTTGCATTTTGAAGGGCCTTATTAGGCTCATCATCAATGAAGAATGTTTGATCCATGTGCCCATAAGGCATATCTACAAGCAAGGTGAACTCGATCAAAGTCTTTCAAATAGCAATAAACTTAGCGTTGTTGCAATGCAGTGTTCACATCCCCAAACAAACACAAATTGATCCATGAAAGTTTTGGTCATCAACAAAGATAGAATTTGAAGGATGTCTTCCAACAACATACATGACCAAATAGCAATGTAAAAATGTTAAAATGCTCGAAAAAGGAAATCTTGTACTCCAACATGAATTTCCAACTTGGAAACGTCTAAATTCTTCCTAGTCTTTCATTGATCCCCTTGAAGAAGGGCACACTTTGGAAAGTAACAAAGGACACCATTGACATTGCGAATGAAGAGTTTTTTAGTTGTGCCAAATTGAGGTCGAAAAGTCTAAATTTACTTCTTTGCATTAAAAAAATAAACATCATGCACCTACCAAAAAGAAGAAAGGTTAAAGCAAAGAGAATTTAAAGAATGCATAGAATCCTCCATCCTTGTCATAAGAGATGTTAGTCGAACACCAAATTTACAAGAATTAAGTTGATATCCAAAATATGGAAGGATAATTTTGATCGGAATTTGGTAAGAACATGGACTAAAAACACACATATCATGACCTAACAACCAATAGGTAGATGAGGGACAAGATCTAGCAGCCATTAGGTAGGTAGATGCAAGAGAACATTTGGCAACCACTAGATGGTCATAACAGTGGGAAGTTCGACCCAAGGTCCACTAGGTCAAAACCAAATGCCTTAAAGACAAAGAATACAAACAACATTCAAGAAATAAAATTTATCAAAAGGAAAGTTTTAAGATATTTAAACAAGCAAAATTTGAGGATGAGCAATTAATAAGATACTTTTTGTTTCAATTTCAATTTCGCACTGTTATAAAAAATGGGTTGGCAAGTATGACAACATTTCACAAATAACATTTAAAGAAGTCTTGGATTATCTCAATCAATACATCTAATCCTACCAAAGGGATTGTGTTCAACAAAGGTGGGAACACCGTATCCAAACAAATGAAAATTTTCCAAGTAAGGGAAAACAAACCCCAACAAATATTGATCTTCCCCACAAATGTTGTCAAACGACTCTAAAAAAATGGCATTATACGGGTTGTTAAACATGCTTTTGTATGGCATATCATTTATGAGCAACATGTTGCCAAGGTGAGTATGAGGAAACATAGAAAAGAAAATGTCAAGGTTTTTGTGGAAAATTGGCTTGTTAGGTTATCTGATAGGAAATGTGGATTTCACATGTAAAACTCTTAATCAAGCACTCTAAAAGCATGTATAGAGATTTGTGTTTTGCGTTAAATTTGATCCAAATAATTATAGATATTGTGATGTTGGGCTATAGACCAATTATAGATTTGTAATCACATAAGACATTTTTCCAAGAATTCCTTCAATCCAAGACGAAAAATGACAATGCAAGAACCCTTGTTGAAGTGTGTGGTGATTAGAACTCCATTCAGATAAAAAACCACATGAAATGGACTCACCTCCATTGCATGCAAACAAAGCACTAGGGAGTCAACACCTAAAGTTGATGGAATCTCATCCAAGCCATTTCAACAATCGCACATGAATTTGGCGATTCCACATCTTCTATTTGAAGCATTTGGGATTCAAAATCCAAAGTTGATGGAATTTCAATGAAGCTGACTTCAACAACCACGCATGAATTTGGCAACTCCACATCTTCTGCTTCCTCACGAAATAACACACCGTAATCTAAGACAAAAAGACAAAAAATAGTTGTGAAAGTCTGAAAATAGAAAGACCATATAAATTAATGAAATTGGAAAATCCAAAAAACATTGGAAGGAAGGAGCAAAAGAGAATATTTGGACTATTTACAATGGATGTCGAACGATTTCTACAGAAATTAGCGAAACAAGCCTTGGTGCATTTTTCGAACAACATCCAAAATTTGTCATTGTTTTCCTTGATACTTCTGATGGCGCCAAAAGGATAGAGCTCCACAAAGGTGGGAACATTAAGCCCAGAGTAATGAAAAAACTCTAAATACAAAATAAAAATCTTCATTAGATAATTATCCTATTTTGACATTTATTCATAGGATTCAACAAAAATGACATTAAAGGGTGGATCCAGGCAGCTTTTGTAAAACGTATCATCTACCAATAGTGTATTTCCAAGGTGAATATTAAGATACCTAGGGAAGAAATCAAAAAGGTTTGTATGATAAAAATTTATGATGACTGAGATAATCGATGCAATTAAAATCTATTTTGCAAGGAAACTATAAAAATTGCTTGTTAATCTTACATAGATCTCGACCCATAATCCTTTGCGGGTCGATTTCAATACTCATCTCTTTTGTTATTTTTCTCAAGTAGGCATTCATTTTGGCAGCAGAGTAGACATCCGTATGTAGATGGTAAACTGTTATAAACACCTTAAGAGGAATTCCTTTAGAACTAGCCTGGGAACAACATTCATGCCTAGTAAGGTGCAACCCCAAGCTAAGTTAAATGGTGGAAGCAAGAGGTGATTAATTCTAAAATACTCCTTCCCAACAAGGACACCTTTCAAATAAAAAATCACTTGCAAAGGACTCACCTTTGCATCCTCTGCATTTACGAAAGGAGGAGATCTAAAACCTCTGAGAGCAAGTTCTTTCCCCTTATTTTCCTTGGCAGTTTCATGGAAAACACTAGGAAGTGTATCATCTCCGGCCCCATTGAATCCCACAAGGGGCAAATGCAACTACAACGAAACATATGGCTCGAGGGATAGGAAAAACGCAGGTGTGAAATGAATTGGGGATGTAAAACCTTGACATGGCAAAGTCTAAACTAAATATGACATGGTAAAAACATGGTTAGGTGGTTCATGTTTGACATTTTGAAGAGTCCACATTGTACACCAGCACAACCTTAGTGTGAAGGAACATGAAATAAAATTGAAAAAACATAGCATTCACTAGGAATCTTGTTGATGTTTATATCACACATAGAGGGCTGAATCTATGCAATTTAAAGAAGATTTTTTAATGTGTAATTCATGATAAGATGGACCATTCTAAAACAACTTTTCCTTGGCTTCAAATGAAGAACAAAATGGTGTCCGAGCTGGGGCAATTGTTAGTGACATTGATTGGAATGATTATTCATGGCCATGGGGACAAAACTTTTGCTCAATATTCTAATGAGCTCTAGCCCAATGATCCTTATTTCATGATTGGGTCACTTTTGCGTTTGTTTTATAGCCTTGAAAAGGAGCTAGTTAAGGAATCACGGGTTTTGTTTGAATTCGAACCCCAAAACACATTCTTCTAACAAATCTTGCAAGAAAATTCTCTTTGTTTGAACACATTGAAGCCTATGGACACAATTGTAGATGTGAAGCCATTGCCAAGTAAGTTGCTTTTTCAGATGGATAATTGTGTGAAAGATAACAAGAATCGTCACATGTTGGTGTTTCTTTCTTAGTTAATTGCCTGATAAGTTTTTGAAGAAGTTCAATTGGGGTTTTTTTATAGTTGGGCACACACATGAAGATATTGACAGAATTTTTGGATATTTGTCAAAAAATTTGAGAGAGCAAAATAATTATGTCATGGCAGATTTGATGAAATCATTCATGTTTTCCCAAGATTGTCCATTCATTCCACAACTTTTCAAGAAATCCTTGATTTCAAATCTTGGGTCAATGGATATTTGAACGATGGCTTGGATGTCCCTGTTGGTCATATAAAGATGCATTTGTTTCAATTTTTTTTGGACAAAATAGGGTGGCTGGTGATGCAATACAAAGTATCTCCTATTGATGTTTTGTGGAACTTTAAAGATGGCCTAGCCATGAGATTGTGAAAAAAGGATGGCACAAGATGAGCAAAATTATTAGTGGGGGTTTTGAATCTTGTTCCATTTTGTTCGATATGGGGGAATGATGAATTGAGGGTAGGTGAGAAGGAAAGGTTCATTAGTAACATGATTTCGAAAAATATTGAGTTCAAGAAGGTTGGGACGTTGAACAACAATTTGTATTCTAAAGTTATGGTTCCTTATGTGAAATACTGGGAGAACATTTTTGAAATGTTATCAAGACCTATCCCACGAGTTATATTATGTTGGAAGGCTTTTTGTAATCTAGCAATTGGAGAGCTAATTATGAGCACACATCCATTTGTACCATTGTTGATGTTGACCTTGAAGATCATGTCATCCCTCCATACTGTGGGCCTAAAAACATGCACCCTTCTTTGGGCATTACAATATACACACCTTTTTGTGACTTGTTTGCTGATAATTTTGTTTTTCTGTAGCCTTCAAACCTTATAATCTATCCTATTTGGATGGGAAAGGTCAAAAGTGATGTTGTAAGAGATCAAGAAAATGAAAATTATAAGAAGGTTTATGTTCAATGGTGGGTTCTTGCGAAAAAGGGAGCCAAAAATGATGAGGAACTATATCATAATTGTTGGTTGAGCAAGTGGAAGTGTAATCATGAAGACCCAAAACAATGGGTTGAAATCTCTTCTATTATGTTTTTTTGTCGCCTAGAAGCAACACAACAATTAATTCCATTATAAGTATTAATGTGACCCATGCATTTAAGGCAAAGCTAATTTTGATGTAGTTAATAATAACTCTTGTGCATTATAACTATAGATTGAATTTTTTATGAACATGAAATAGAAATGTTAGTGATATTTTATGGTCTCTAAAATAGATTTAATTTTTTTTTCAAATAAGATTTTATTGTTTTGGAATATATTCAATGTGCCTATGTGTGTTCATTGAAAAAAATATTAATGTTTATCTTCTTTATAAACATTCTAATGTGCTAACCTTTTGCCAATATGGACATTGCTTGTTTTAAAATGTCATCTTAAGTGTGCATGAAAAACTACTATAGGGGTGATATGTTTAAAATTTTCTTTTTAATGTCATGGGTGTATGAAATTTTTGTTGACATTTGCTAGCATTAGTGTTACATACAAAAAAAAAATGACAATCATGTATTTAAGTTTATGATTTGTGGTTGGCAAGGTCTAACCTTCATTTTAATCAACTGGTTTAATTTATACTAAATTCAACAAATTTTTATTTGAGGATATTGTTCACAATTGGGGATAGGAGGATGGAAATTATTATTTGAAATTTGGTGAACAACACATTAGGTTTGATTATGAACTTTTAGGAGTTTGGTTCCAAACTCAAGCTATTGTGCAAATTTTATGCAAATTAAATTAAAATATGTTTGAAATTCCAATAATTCGGAAAATAATCATATTGAACTTGAATGGAAATTCAACTTTTTAATGAAAGATTATGAAAGCACATGTTGACATGATGGCAATTTTTCTTATTTGGTGGCCACCAAATGTGTTTTGGCCCCCCCTTGCGTATTGAAATAAGTCCATAGTTAAAATTAAAGTTTAAAATTAATTAAATAGGTGTTCTATTTAACTTTTGTAATGTAAGTATGTGGCTAAATAACCTAAATACAAGTAGATTATATGTAATATTTATATTCCATCTATTTACATATATTTTAACCTATAGGTAACCTAATTATATAGGATAGGGTACACCACTTATATATCTATGATAAATTACTAGTTGGTTAATTAATTATTTACATAAAATACATTAATGAATATGTAATTAAGTAGTTAAATATTAATTATTACAAATACATTATTGATAATATATAATGAATTAGGTCAAACTTGTAAGGATTAGTTATAATTTAGTTGTAATTATCAATCAATAATATAATACATTATAACTATTTTGATATTTTATATAATTCAAAAAATTATAATATGGTTGTCATTATTAATTATAACTAAATAACTAGACATTGATTATAATTAATTTTTTATTTTAAGTTAATTAATTAACATACATATTTACCTACCTATTTATTTATTTATTTACTTAATTTATGTATCTTACATAGTTATTTTAAAATAATCTTGTGTGAACTAAAAGCCTTTAATGTTGTGTGGACATGAAAATGTTTCTCCCTCCCAAAACTTTGTCCCATATAGTTTGTCATCCTTTCCAAATGATGAACAATATAAATAGATGCACCATAAGCATCCAAAACATAAGAAATATTTTAAAAAAGAAGGCCACTTGAGATGAACTAATTAAAAAGGCTGAACTTTAAAGGCCAAATTCAAAATGAAATAAGATTTTCCTACCTAGGTCATCTAGGTGTAGGTTTAATCTAGGTGGTGTACATTTAAACCTAGTAAAGGTCATAACTTAAGTTGCTTTAGGCTACTTTAGGTTTTTATACCTAATCACTAATTATAGGGTCCTACACCTAGGCATAGGAACTTAGGTTATAGGTTTCTAAACATAGGAACCTTAGGAATATGTATTTAATTTTTGGCTTAACCTAGGTTGTCTAGGTTCTATTCACGTGGCATAGCCGAATGGCCAATGTTTAAATGTCATGTGGCATAACCTAATGGCCAATGTTGAAATGTCATGTGGCATAGCCTATATGGCCAATGCTTAAATGCCATGTGGCATAACATAGGTGGCCAATGTCTAGATGCCATGTGGCTTAACTTGGGTGGCCATTGTTTAAATGTCACATGGCATTTGCCTAGTCAAAATGGTGTTTGACTAGTTAAAACATCATTTGACTATTGTATTAACTAGTCAAAAATGTCAACATGGTAAAAAAATACATGACTCAATACAAGGATAGGTTCAAAACAACATGTCCAAAATGGGTATTTTTTACCAAAATTTCTAGTCAAAAAAATTAGGAATTCTAGTATGAAATACTCAATCATATATTATATATGTGTTCATTGTCCCATTTCAATTCTATATGAAAAGTTCCACTCATGTGATTTCATGAAAAACATCTGGATGAGGTTTTTCATTTAAACAAACATAAATGTGTGAATACATAAAAGTTTATTGAAAAAACATTATCATTTGAAACAAGAATTATGTTGCAAGCTTTGTGTCAAAAATTAATTTTATGTTTTTTTCAAAAAACTAGATGAAATGAAAGAAAATTTGGCCCCAAAATAATGTACAAAATCTACCCCCAAAAAAGTACATTTTCTTGTTCAAAATGTACCACCATAATGTGCTTTCACCCTAAAGTGCCATCATTTGTTGAAGCAAAACAATTATTGAGGGTAAAATTCCTTCCACATATATAATAATTTATTTATTTTTGGATCTTTGAATGTATACAAAATTATTTATTTGTTCGTTTAACACCTTAGGTCTACACATGATGTGGTGTTCCATAATCAAGCATGGCTAAAATTTATTTGGAAACATTATTGGGGTCCACTTTCATGTGTAAACAATTGTTTTTATGAGTTCATGAAGACCTTGGGTAAAAAAATCTTGTTTCTTGTGATGGAGTTGACTACATCTTGTAATGCCATCAATTTTTATTAAAGATATCCAAAAATGTTCAAAACTTGAAACATACATTCCTTATTTGGCAAAAGATCAAGTGAGTCATTGAACTTGGGGTGAACATCGTAAAGAGGGAAAAAATGTGGGGTGAAATTCACAAATCCATTGATTTTGGTTGGATTTTAAATTTCACCCCATGAAACAATCAAACGTAATTAGAGAGGTTTCAAAGAGGAAGAAGGGAGTGGAAAAGAAAGGCAATCAAAGATAGCAAAACTTATAAAGGTTTGTAGGAAAGAAGGGTGATTTAAAAAAAAGAAAGTGAAAAAAATAACACTAAAGAAATGTCATGCATTTTTAAGACATGAAGAAATGTAGTTGATGGCTTTGGGAGAAGGAACCCCAAAGGACAACTTTAATGACTCACCAAAACACAAAGGTGTGTTATCTTACCTTCAACTTCCAATTGTGTTATTTAATATGGATCCCATGTTGCAACTAATACAGATTAAATTAAATGATTATTTTGTAATTAAAACCATCAACAATGTTGCATTTTATAATTAGCATGACATGCCAAACTACCATCTTAACATTCAAAGGTGTTGTGTCATGTTTATTTCATGGAAACCATTGACATTGACCTTTAATGCCCTCATCCTAATGCACATGAAGCTTGCACTTGCTGCTTTTTAATAAATTACAACTACAATCCACTAGCTTTGGCACCATGGCATGAGATATGGTGGTTAACAATGAGGATTAGAAAGATTTGATTAAGGCAAAAATGGAAATTAACATAAAGAGAACAAGACAAATGAAGTTTAAGAATCTTAAAACAACTAAAGATTTAGGAGTTTTAATAGATGCAAAATTTAAAGTAAAGAATAAAGAAATGTTAGACTTGTACTTAGAAAATTTCCATCCTAACCATAGTTAGCCATGCCTTTAACCTGGGCATTAATGACTTTCTATGTGAACTTTGAACATTGTTTGTGCATGAATCTAATCAAAATAGTTGCAACTAGGAACAAATGACTATACTTTTCCTTTGTGGAATCAAAACATTTCACTAGTATTCTCCATTTCCATTTTAACCCCTTACTTCCCCTAAGTAATAAACCATTAAATCTCATCACCTATGGCCTTTTTAATGCATGATGTAAGGAAAATTATATCATCACAGTTGCATTCTTGTTTTAGTTTCACATGAATGTGTCATGTAAGAATTATGTAGGACGTATATATCATGTTTCATGTATAAGATGAATTGGAACAATCATTGTTTTGGGTTCAACTTAATTGGTTGGCTTGTCACAATGTGAAATTTGCAAATGAATCTTACATGGGTGATATTTAATGGGAGGGACCATTAATATAATAATTCATCAAACTTCAACAAACTAAGGTTTGTTAAAGTTTTGAACAAACCTAAAGTTGAAAGCGTTGTGACAAACACATCCCAAACACCCTCATTTCAATTGATCAAATATTTAACATTTGACTTCAACTCATTTGCATTGAACAACTCCAATGTGTTAATGTTCAAAATTATAGTCACAAGTATGATTTGATGCTATGTGTGCATCCTATGAACAATCAATTCATCATCACTTAACAAGAAGTAATTGAAATTACTCATGTCCAAAAATACATCATTGCTAGAAGAAACCATGGAACACAAGAAAAAAACCCAAAGAAAATCCTTAAAAGAAGCCTAATTTTTAAATAAAAAGAACCTTAAAACAAACCCCCCAAAAAAATTTTAAAATCCTAAAAAGAAATCCCAAAAGAAGTTTTAAAACTAAAATGAAACCCTAAAAAAATGTCCTAATAAAAAACCTAAAATTTTAAAAATTAATAAAAAGAAAAATTCACTTGGAATTTTTAAAAAAATAATTAAAAACTCTGAAAACAAGAAGAAGAAATGAGAAACCCTAAAACCAACAAAAAAAAACTAAGAACCCTAAAAGAACAAAAAACCAAAAAATATTTAAAGCAATTACAAATCAAAAAAATTCCCATGAAATGAAAATGAGAAAGTTGAAATGCAATAGAAAGTGGAAGAGCCCACTCATATAAGTCCATGTAAAAGAAATCCTAAAATCTATAGAGCAAATCCTGAAATAACTTTGTAATGAAATAAAGGAGGAAATTGAGACTGGGGTTGGGATAGGGTATGGGATGAGGAGGGCCTTTAAGGATAACTTTATTGTAGAAGCAGGTCACATGAAATGATGAACTATTGTTGCACCTAATTAAATTCTAGAATGAGAAATTATGCTCTAACTTTGTGTTTTTACTAACATCTGTTTTATAAATAAATAAATAAACAAACAAACAAACAAAAGAAAAACACTTGGCACAAGAACAAGAGAAGAAAGAGAGATTGAAGTCCAAACAAAAGAACACACCTAAAAACACATAACGCACGATGGGGAGCCCTAAAAAGAGAAATCACAAAACCTAGGACCTAAACCCATCACTAGTAACATGAAGCAAGGTGTGCAAGGAGGTGGGCTAAAAACATGGAAGGACACCAAGCCTAGAACATCTAGTTGGATGTTAAACCCATCACTAGTAACATGAAGCAAGTTGTGCAAGGAGGTGGGCTAAAAACATGGAAGGACACCAAGCCTAGAACATCTAGTTGGATGTTGAGAAGCTACATGACTCCACGTATAAGTATGGCAAGACATATAGATTGATTTCAAGAATGACTCATTTGACTAGCAAGCTAAATAGTAACATTAAAAGGTTCATAGCAAAAGGTGTTCTGATTTTAGGAATGTTTTATGTTGAGGGTGTTAACTTGCATAAAGGCTTACAAGAATTTATGTGATAATAATCGGGTATCACATGAAAAAAAACAAAAACAAAAGGGGTTTAGGATTTTTCAAAACACTACTAGAAATTTTGTCTTTTGCAACTTGTCTTATGCAACTAAAAAATGTCGCATGCAACTACACATGTTGCATGCAACTCCAAAATAGTTGCATGTGAGATTTTTTAGTTGCATAA
>Ga0209611_10005549_pt1 | contig 21078 bp, 16 predicted proteins | sample S1TSphgellanicum_3_FD_187693 | JGI IMG/M metagenome (GOLD analysis project Ga0209611, IMG submission 187693) | Host-associated microbial communities from peat moss isolated from Minnesota, USA - S1T2_Fc - Sphagnum magellanicum MG (SPAdes) (version 2) | ecosystem: Host-associated > Plants > Peat...
TATAATTATGGTAATTATGTCGATTACTTTAATTATAGTAAAATCATTGTGATTATTTTCAATATATAATATCTATAAACATAAAAGAATATTTTAATGTATTGTAATATGATCTTAAAATTATAGTAATTACATTAATTATTCTATTTTCTCTAAAATTACTATAAAATTTCAAAATGACTTTATAAAGTAAGAATTAATATAAGGCATAAGTTATAATTAATTTTAATTATAAAACTTACCACTTCTTTAATTAATGTATCAATAGAATATTTACAATGATTTTAGAGTAGTTAATTTTGATTAATAATTTTTTTACTAATTATTATTATTATTATTATTTTATCTTAAATAAGTGATTATAATTAACAAATTGAATAAATTAGTGTAATATAATTACTATAATTACCATAATTACGTTCTTTTACAATAAAATTATTATTATAACTTTAAGTCATAATTTAAAATAAAAATTCAAAATTATGAATATTAACTTCAACTATAAAATAAGTCATTACAATTAATTCATAACTACTATAATTTATTTATTTTTACAATAATGTTACATTAATTGAAATAATTAGTTTCATTGTAATTACTGGAAATTTTTTTATTACTAGAAAAAAATTATGACTAAAAAATAATATTCATTTTTGTGAAAAATACAAGTATTATACATCACCCCTCATATACCAATGTTTAATTTTAGTATCCACCCATATATTATTGAATATAATACATATTGTACACCATTATAAATCCATACACCTTAGAATATGCAAAATACACTTTGAATACACATAAGGTTGCAACTCATTTGACCACATTTGCAACTAATGGAACATAAATGGGTCTTCTTGGATGAAAACCATGTTAAAAATTGTGCAAATGGAAGAATGAGAAAAACATTAGTTATAAGGTAGTTGTAGTGTAGTTGCAAGCATAACCAAATGCAGAAAGTAGCTAAAGAAATAACCAATGGTAGTCGCAAATGACAAATAGTCACAAGTATTCACAAATTCATTGGTTACAAAAACCCAATTTTCTTTTAATGATAGTATTTTGCCCCCAAAGCATGTGCAAACACTTGCACTTGTGGGTTGATCTTTTGCAAAATGTGCATACCAATTTGTGGGAAACCCAAGGTGAAATGATATAAGCTATCCCACACATGCATGCCAATTACAATAATGAACCTTGGGGTTATAATTGGTGTGGTTAATGAATTGACATGGGATGAAGTTACCCACCAATTTTGACTTTTGAGTAGCTAGGTCTTACTTGATTCGTAAATTGCTTAAACATATTGATTAGGTTTTAACATGGTTTAAGTTCTAAACCTAGGTTGACATTATTGCAAACATTTTTTAGATTTGATTATTAGGATTGCTCTATTAATTGTTGTATGGCAATAAGACCGAAATCATGATTAATAGATTTTTTTAATTGTGTTCACAATGAGCCATCATCTATGTTTGGCCCTATGGAACTTAGTGGATGGATATAGATGCCTTTTAGGTTTAGTTTTGAATTATAGTCACAATAGATTCAACAAAATTAGTTATTCGGATTAGGAATAGGGTTCAAGCATAGGGGCACATTACATGTAGACTTGAAGATGGTACTATAAGTCACCATCTTTAGAGGGATGTGTTAAGGATTCTAAAGAAAACAATGTGGATTAAAAGGTCACAAAATATTTTTCTATAGGTTTTACATTTGTTGTGAATTCATTTGGAAATGTGGAGGATGAAATGGGGAGCCTTAGGTCCATCAAAGATTAGTTTTTTGGACTCATGGGCACCATGTCACTTAAGGAATCAAAGTTGGATTTCAAAACTTTGACGTAAGCCAAGAGGCAACAAAACTTGACTTTGAATCCTTGGCAGGCATCTAAACTCTTATATCAACATTTGGAACATGAAACATTGGAGATCAATGAGAGTTAGTTAGATCATGATTTTGGAATTGAAGTGTGGGGGCATTTGCCAAGATCAAATGTGGTAGATCTAAGATTTCCAAAGGGAAAAAAATGATACTCCATGCACCATGTACATGAGGTTTGCACAATTTGCCGAGGAAAGTTGTAACATTTTCATGAAATGGTAGTTGGTGCAATTGTACATGTCCAAGTAGGACAAGAAGGTGTAAAGGATGGTAGGACCTCAACTTGCCATTAATCATGGGGATTGTGCCACATTAGAAGAAACATTCCACATTGCGAAAATTTTGATTAAGGATTTTGTGTGGTCAAAGTCAGTAAATTTGGCATCACCATGACCACCCAAAAGGATTCCAAAAGGGAGGAATTAATGACCATTTAAAATGAGAAGGCCAAAGGGGATCAATTTGGGCCATCTATATCCTTTTCAGTAGAATAAGGCCAAAAGATTGTTTGTTGGACTTGTGGAGGTCTTCACATGAGTAAGGAGTGCCCAAATAAAAGCAAGGCATTTATATCCAAATCCACATTTTCAAATATTATAAAATGTGAACATTATGGTGTGGAAGGTCATGACATTGACCGTTGTTACTCATTGCATTTAAAACTGTGTCCTAACAAATCTATTAACAAGGATGGTAAATGCATAGGAGGGTGTGGGGGAGGTAACAATTTTCAATTTAAGGGTAAAATCACATGTAAAATTTTCGATAAGGCCAATGATGAAAATTGAGGTGGTGGCATGACCATTACATAATATCAATTTGTTCGATTGGAAGAATTGATCACCAACATGGAAAATCAAAAGTTGGAGGAGAAAAATATGACAACACAAAGTTTAATAAATGCGCCCACATATTTAGGATTAGATCTTGTTTTGATTTTTTTTGTAGAACATGATTTGTTGGTTCCACTAATGTTCCCCATGATGTCAACCAATGCCACATAATTTCAAAACCCCTTTACTTCTTAAAAATAAATGACAACTCAACAAATATAATGACAAGAAACAAGCCCGTAATCCAATAACACCAATGGAAGATTTACATAACAAATAAACAAAATACATGTCTTATTTCCCCCCACTCCATCTAGGCCAACAATCTTTGACCTACTATAACAAATTACTACAAAAACAATAAAAATTGATGGCACAACAATCCACATTTGTTGATGGTGGAACATTCCACCACCTATGGGTTTAGTTTGTAGTGTTTATCCACACATTTGACCTTAGTTGGTGACAACTTATCACACACAAGTCAACTCCCATAGTGCCACACCCATCTCACAAATCACATTAAAAAAAAACCTCCAAAAACTATTATTTATAAGTGATTCATTGAAATTTTGTGCATAGATGCCCTCTTTCCATGACTCCAACATCATAGATACATCAGAAATCCAACCTTGTATGACCAAGTTATGAATTTCCAAAATAAATATCAAATATAATTTGAAATGAATTATAATTAATTAATCAATTAGTCTGTGGATTGGTTTCATGTCGTGAAAGTCATGATTTCCTATTGTGCCATGTCCAATCTAAAAACTTTTTTATTTGCTCCAAATCCCATCCAACTACCAACCACTATTCATCAACTAAACACTTTGTCCACTCATAGGCCTAAATTTATTTGATCCATTTGTTCAATCACACCTTCCGCATTTAGTTACCAATGAAGATGGATTAATCATAATAATAATTTAAATTATGGATGATTTTTAATCCATTTGGATGAAAATATTTAAAAATAGAAAAATGTTGGAGCTCAAGCCTTTGGCTCCAAACTTGGGCCCCAGACCACAAAAACCTAGCTCAAAAGTTCAAGATGACAATGTAGCATCGCTACCATTGTTGTAACCTCCACGAGAAACATTATAATGCCATTTGTTGTTTTTATTCTTATTGTTACTCTACATGAAGATGATGACAATGGGGATGGGCCTTGATTGTTGAGAATGGGAAGCCCATGAGAGTTCACAACTTTGATTGTGATGGTGTTTGAAATTGGAAATTATTGTTGCCAAATTGTTGTTGTTGTTGCACAACAAAACAAGAACACCTTATGCATTTCCTACTTGAAGATGCCATGTGTTGGGGTATCGTGGTCCACTTAAGTTCTTCAAGTTTGGTTGGTTGTTGGGCCTTTGCTTTGTTACAAAATTGTACACACATAGGGGGGTCACATTATTAAACTACAAAGACTCTCCTTCAACCCTTTCTTCAAGCTTTGAAGTACACATGCCCCTTTTTGGTTCAATTCCCAAAGGAGTTACCAATGAACAAATGAGACCATATAAACCAAAATCATTTAAGGATTTTTTTCAACTTAAGAAGCAAATCAAAATGGGTGTCCTATTGCAACTCTACCCTTGTTACAAACTATTACCCCTTTTCTACAACAATATTTCCAATGTTAAAACAAAAACTAATATAATTGTAACATCAAAACATTATGTTGATCTTTTGTGTTTCAAGAAAATTCACCTACAAACTGCAAAGATCCATGTTCAAAACACACAAAACAACCACATGTTTCTCTAATGTGCTTTGGAATTTCAAAATATGAAATATGAAACTTTAGAGCCACACCATAAGGCTTAGCCCCCCAAACACACAAAAAAACCAGAACCTCATTTACATTGAATTGGTTTCCAATCACAAATAAAAAAACCACAAGAAATAATGTCTTGCAACAAATCCTTGAAACATATGACAATTGCATTATGTTGTTTGTCATTAGATATTTTGTGGTTGCAAGATCACAAAGTTTGTGTTGAGGATGGAAATTTGAAGGTTTCCAAATTAGACACCTATTTCTTCTTGTCTATCCAAGTTTGGCACTATGGTTCGCACTTCAAAAATATTTTACTTAATGATTGTGCAAGCAACATGTTTTTTCATTTCTCATTTATACAAACAATTGTAAACCATTGATGGTTTGTCCAACGACATATTTTTTATATACTTGATTTTAAAGCTATTTTTTTAGAATTGGTTTCAAGAACATAGTTTCATTTTATGAACTTGATTCCTACAAATATACAAGAACAAAAAATGTATGCAAACTGCAAGCTTGCAAGTATGACAACAAAAAATAACATTAAACATAACACAAAAGCATAGATAAATACACCCCTCACAAAAACTTACCATTAATAGGTGTGACTCAACATTCAAAATTGGGTGTTGAAATGATAGTGGTATGTGTCACCAAAAGTTAAGTGTGGACAACGTCCTTGTTGGTATGGTGTTTGGTGTTAAGTTGATATGGGAATTTGTTCACATTATTGCTAGGTGCTAAACATTAAATGTTAAGGCAAGATCTACCGTCAAGACCTAAACAATAGGTGTGATGGGATCATAAGTCTAATACATTTAACAAAGAGAACAAATAATGTGTTCGAACCATGTTTGTAAATAATTACCACACCTTGATTATTAAGGAGTTCATTCAAAATAACTAAGAAAAAAATTTAGTCCACCAAATCCAACAATTTTATTAGTAGTAACAATTTTTTGCACACCTACACACAAGCCTATTCAACACCCTTTATATATTATTACACTAATATTATAACCCTTGTTTGTATACAAATTGGGTTAACAATTCCTCAATTAAATAAAAAAGTGGAAATGCTTCATTTAAAAAGGTGAAGGTACACCCCCAAGTAATTATGGCTCACTTGTATAGCCCATTCTAGGACTATGGGGCTTCAAAAAAAACTCTTGGGTTCAAAACCAATGGGATGTAAGTGAAATTCCTACATGCCCTTTGCCAATGAGCTTGACTTGGGGATGCCAATAGCTTGTTAGGTCGGGTTTCCTATAGTGTTTCCAAAAAAGTGAAGGTATCTAATTTCTACAAGTGTTTTTTCTCCCTAATTTATTTTTTCCCCTTGCAACAAAATTGTGATGGGTTTAGAAACTAATTCATTTTAAAAGTTGAACAAGTATTTCCTCCATGAAGACAGCTATCTTATTCCTTGAAATCAACATGATTTTCAAATAACAACAATACTAAAACTTGAAAGGAAGTTTGCTCAAACTATGTGGGCATGAAAATCATTATGATTATAAGATTTATAATGTGCACAATGGTTATGAGTTGTGACCCAATTACAATGAAACATGCCCAAACTTAAGTTCAACTATCTAGTATTGAATACACTATATATATATATGTGTGTGTGTATATATATATATATAGTGAACAAAAAATGGACAATGATGAATAAACTTCATTAACTATAATAAAAAAATGTTCATAAATCAACTTCATCCATGAATCAAGGTTTTTTTTTGTGGCAAATTGTCGCCACCTAGTGACAAAAGAAAGGGTTGGCAAATCCAAAAAAGGGATTTTTGAAATTTTAAAAAAAAACTTGCCATATCTCAAGAAAAAAAAAAGTTAAAAGTCGCTAGATTTAAATAGTGTGTTCCATTAGGTTGCTAGAATTAGGCAAGATTCCTAAAAAGATCTACTAGTCCACCGTGATAGTCACCATTTATTGTTAATTAATGTTGAGGATCGTTGCTAGTACACCTACTTGAGGAATTTGAAGAAAAAAACCTTGCCATGAATGACAAATTCATATGAAATATCTTATTTGCATGATTAATTCCTTAAAACTTTAATAAAAATATTCTATAATATAAATGGGTCTTTTGTGGAATGTCATATAGGACAAGGACCTTCTCCTTACCAACATTGAGGCAAGTGATTTCACAAATTGTTAAATGTGGTGATTGATTGTTTAAATATTTCTATGAATAATATTGAAATCGATGAACATGTTGAAATCAATTTGCACCTCCACCAACAACCCACCCATCAATGATACACAAAAAGATGATCTTGTGCAAATTATGAGGGTTAGGAATGAATCCCTTCAAGGGAAAAAGAAAAGAAAACATTGGGTTTGAATTCCTTTGCTTTTTTCTCCCACTCATATAAGGCAATTCTTCTTCATATGGCCTTCTATTCAACAACATAAACATGTTATTTGTATCATTCCTTTCTCCAAATTTGACTTAATAGTTGTAACTTTGGCGGGAGCAACAATTTCATAACAACCAAGAAAATTCCATCGACATTCATCCATAAACGTGACAGTCAATAGGCGGATGAAAATACTGAAATAATATCGATCTTAGCATTATTCACACCTAGTACTAAGTCAATGGTAAGTCGATGTTAATTTTTAAAAAAAAAATTTGAGTGCATTCACATATGTAATGTTAGGTAGCATTTTTTATGATGTGGCATCTTTGTTACCCAAGTGGTGTGAATTTGGTGTTAGCATTTGTGATAGTTAACATGTAAATCTAACTAAAAAGCCTAAGTTTTGAGGTTTTAACTCAATGTTATGTAAAGAGATTTTTAAATGACTCAATGTTACATAGCCACAATTTTGATTTTTAGTGTTTAACTCAATATTTAATATATATAATATTAATTATAATTTGTAATCAATCTTGATTGTGGTCACTAACATTCCTCACAATTAATTGAATCTATTGTGACAAACATAAGTTATTTTATTTTTATACTTTAATTTTGCTTAATATTAATCTAAGTGTGAATGAACACCAAAATTGTTAACTAAAATTTTAAGTTAGTGCCAACTTTAACAAAAGAAAACAGGCCCTAACATCAGGTCTGAATGATGCTATAAATATTATGCCAATTTTATACCAGTTTTAATACCATATATAAATTTACCTTGTACCAGTCAAACAAACCAATCTTGGAGTTAACCCTTTTTTTTTATTGGAAATTTTTTTTTCCAAAAGGAAAATTTCAAATTTCAAAAATGAAGTGACTCTGGAAGTTTCCAGTAGTCAGAAGTGGAGTAGGGAGGGAAATAAATAAATAAATAAATAAATAAAGCCAATTTTTTATATTTGGTTTTCAGTTTGTAATTAAAATATATGTATACATGGATGATTAAAGATTTTGTACTTCATATCTGGTTTACATTTTCCTAGGGATGATGGCCACTTTGGTTTGGTTTGTTTGTTTGTTTGATTTTTATTTTTATTTTTATTTTTTTGAAATTTTTAATTTTCTACTACCTGGACCCAAATACAGGTTAGCTAACTGGTGAGAGGTCGTTTGGTTACTTGAGAGGACTATTGAAGGTATCTCAAGTAACCAAAGGGCTTCTCGCTGGTTACTATTGAAGGGTATCTCAAGTAATCAAATGCCTTTTCACCGGTTACTATTGAAGGGTATCTCAAGGGTATCTCAAGTAATCAAATGCCTTTTCACCGGTTACTATTGAAGGGTATCTCAAGCAATCAAATGCCTTTTCACCGGTAACTATTGAAGGGTATCTCAAGTAATCAAACGGTTACTAGACATAACCTATTGTCCAAAGGTTCAAAAGCAACATCATAACTCCTCTTGTTGATGAATGAAAAATCACATAATCCTCCTGTAGAGTCAGATAACCCTTCATTAATGGATGAAAAACCATCCAACCCTCTTCAAATCATCCAACCCTCTTCTCAATTGACAAAAACTCATATCCGACGTCCTATTTGGACAATGTATGCATCACATGGATTAGACCCAAAATATTTTTTTTGCAGAACATGCAGAACATGAAAAATTATGCAGTCTCTGCTTTGACACAGAAGGCACAAAAAGACAAACTTGACAATTTTGTTTTTGTTGCAGAACGTGCAGAACAAGAAAACCATGCAGTCAGTCTGGTTTGACAGAGAACAACCACACAAGGCACAAAAAAGACAAACTTGACAATGTTTTTTTTGTTGCAGAACATGCAGAACATAAAAAAACCACGCAATTTTGTTCAACACAGAATTCACACAAGGCACAAAAAAAAAGACAAACTTGACGATAATTTTAGTGATTGCAGAACATGCAGAACATGAAAAATCATGCAGTCCTGTTCAACACAGAACCACACAAGAGGCTCGTGGCACCAGACAGAGCTCGTTAGGGCCGATTTAGGGTCTCTCATGAGGTGGGCGCGCACACAAAGAGAGGATTGGGTGGGTCCTTGCGAGGGACTGGCGGCTCTAAGCTCCCCCGGGGTCAAGCAAATCAATGATTGTTGCACAGAAGCAAAGCAAAAGCAAGCAAGCAAGCACCAGTACGTATCCAACTGCACACTGCACCGTCATACATGGGTGGTGCTGCTCTTGCTGCTGCTGCTGCTGCTTCCTTCTTTCCTTCCTTCATTCCTTCCTCATCACCTGCATTTCTTTGTTCGTCACTGCAAAAAAACAAAAAAAAACACATTTAATCACAACAATTTCAAACAGGCACTCCCGGAGCTTCTCATGTACTAATATCTAACAAACAACTCCTTCCAATGCCACTCGCAAATTATTGTTCCATTTCTGAAATTTGTGCGGTGAAAAGCGAAGCAGAAGGAGCACTCGGAGGAGCAAACGGGGTTCTTTTTTAGCGGCCGGGATTTGTGGTGTCGACAAGCAAGCAAGCAAGGAAGAAGGAAGAAGGGGGCAAGAATACAGTCTAAGGGCAGTATGTGAGTTGTTCTGCTGCTGCTGCTGCTGCTGTTGGGTTCCACTCTGTAGTTGTTGTAGTAGTAGATTCGACGAGCTTGCTTGTTTGTTGTTCCATGGAATTGTACTATGGTGATCCTAGTCCTCATGTGGTAGGATATGCATCCAGTGTCTCAATTTCATCGGCTGATTGGCATCGTCATCAGCAACGGCGGCAGCAGCAGCAGCATCATCATCATCATCATCATCATCATCATCATCATGGTTCCTCCTCTTCCTCCTCCTCCTCCTCTCATGTGGCTGCAGGGACGGCAGAAACAGCAGGTTTGCAAGGTACCTTATATATTACTAAGTCTAGCATCCCAACATTTTCCTCTCACACCATCATTTGTGAAACAGCGTTATACTGTGTGACTCGCTCAAATCAGTAAGTACTTCCAGTGGCGATGGCATGACTCTCGCTTGCAGTTGTGTGAAGAAGACTGGTTTCTGACTTCCATTATTGATCTGGAATGGGGGGCGTCATCGATCAGCATAGGAGGCGGAATTTCTTCGATTCCAGGCCCCGGATGAGGCTGAGTTTTTTCGGATCTGCAGAGAGGATGCCTTTCTGCCAGGGAGCTTAAGAATTCGTGAATGATAGAAAGAATCGGGATGATGCTAAAGAGAGTTTTGGACTGAGGAGGACCTGAATACGAAGCCCAGAGGAAGGGACAATGGACTGCCTTGCTTGCCGTCGGGTCCTTCCTTGCATGACAGACAAATTCGAGTATGAATGAATACCTTCTTGGGAAGGCACCCGGAAGGAATGTTTTGCGACAAGGCTCTCTCTTTTGCAAACCCAGTGCTGATGATACCCATTTCCAAGAGGCAATAATGGGACGGATCCATCATGTTGCTATAGAAGAAGGAGACTAGGGGGGAGAAAACCTCAGGTAGATAGATCATCCTTGTTAGAGAGATGTCTGATGATGACCCTCTCTGTGACAAGGGAGAAGGCTTGGAATATTGCCCAACATCAGAAGAGTTGTCCCAGGTCTGGAGCTGCTGGTTTTGTAAACGCAGCAAGTCTGGAAAAACTGTGGGACCTTGCTTGCTTGCTTGACACAGACACACTCTGTGCCACCTTGTCATAACCTGATAAAGGAAAAACTGTTGCAATTGGTGGCTGCCTGGAACCTGCTTCTACTTGTGGATGGATATTATAGGGGTTGCATTTACAAGTGCATGTGAAGATCCAACTGCCTCTGTGTTTTGCAGAACGATTATTGTGGCGGATGACCACCTTGCAGCAGCCTGAGGAGATGGATCATGGAGGAGGAGGGCCAGCAGCTTCATATCCAGAGCGCCCTGGGGAGCCTGATTGTGGCTACTATATGCGCACTGGACTCTGTGGCTTTGGCATCAGCTGCCGTTTCAACCACCCCTCCAATGGTAGCAACCTGGTGCAACCTCTGAACTGCTACCTTCTTTCACCCCTTTTGCCTGTTGCATCATCATCAACATGATCTTCTTGCTGCTTGCTGACATCTTTTCTGGATCAGTTAGAGTGGGCAAGACATCATCAGAACTAGATCTGTTAAGATTGGTGTTGAGATGTATGTGCAAACTGTTTGTACCTACTACCTCCATTGGTATGTGCACAAATGACAAAGATGTAGTCTCTCTCACATGATGCAGGCTGCAGCATTGGCTGCTCAAGGAGGGAGCAGCAGGGGAGGAGAGTATCCTGAAAGACTTGGTCAGCCAGATTGTCAGGTACTGGACATACTCTAAGAGGCAATTGTCTGTTAAGAAGAGTGTCTCCATTTTTCCTGATTTTGTAACTGGAGAATGTAGCAGTGTGCAATTGATTTTCAGCTGGTTTGCTTTGAGCCACCAGGGCTGTGCAAATCACTTGTACCCAGAGAAAGTCTTTACAGCACCAGCCTGCAAAATAGCACTATGAGAGACTGCATCATCTGTTTTGCACCTCCTGAAAATGATCGGGGCTTAAGCAAGAGGGAGGGGGGGGGAGGGGGGGGATTTACAAGAGATTTTGAATGTGCATATTAATTATTGCTTTTGTTCCAGATGATATGGTCTCACTCATGTTTTGGACTTTATGTGGAGCAGAAACAGACAGCTGCAGTTGTTTGCAGTTAGTGTTATAGTTCCTATGGATTTCACATTGCACAGAAGTCATCAAAGAAAAAAGGTATTTTCTTACTTGTTATGTCTGGGATAACCTCCAGTATTTTCTGAAGACTGGAACATGCAAATTTGGTGCAACTTGCAAATATCATCATCCAAGTGACAAGGCTGGGTCAATTGGACGAGTGCAAATAAATGTTCTAGGTTTTCCTTTGCGCCTGGTTAGTGATTTACCCATCTCAATCTGACACTCAGAGTCTACTACCATTTTCTTTAATGTTCAATAGTTATAATGTGGTTTTACTTTGCATTCTGGTTCTGGCACTTGAATATGGTGGCTTTTCCATTTTCTTCAACCCCTAAATGCTTCGTGGGGAAAGCAGTAATCAATTTTTTTCAGGATCAATTACAGAGTACACATGCAAGGGAATCAATGCCTTCTCATGTACAGTATTGGAGGCACTACTTATACTGATTGTGAACTTTTTACAGGAAGAGAAGGATTGTGCCTACTACATGCGTACAGGATCCTGTAAATATGGTGTAACATGCAAATTTCATCATCCTCAACCTGCAGCAATGGGTGCACTGGTATCCATGTCAGGCTCATCACTGTATGCCACTCCAGCAACTCAGTCATCTTCTACCCCTCAACCTTATCCAGCAGGGCCTCCTTCATGGCCAATTGCAGCAAGAGCACCCTACCTTCAGGTCCCCTCAACTTTTGCACCTGTAATTGTTCCTCCACTTCAAGGAGTGGTGTCAATGACAGGGTGGAATACTTACCAAGTAAGCTTGCTTATCTTGCACAAAGATGTCAAGAGCTGTCCACCCATATATGTCTTTTTCTGATCTGTTCAGAACAAGCTGTTTGTGTAGCCATACAGATTGGATCCCTGACAGCGGCATTGGTACTAAGGATCTTGTGAACACTTTGGATTCCAAGTCAAGAATACATCTCTTCGACATTTGGCCCTGTGCATATTGCCACTCCAAACCTTGAATCTAACCTCTGAGGTTAACTAGCCTTTTGAGGGGTCATCTCCATGTAGGGTCCATATTTGTGGCATGGCCATTTCAATCAACCATAGTGAGCAGACCTCCAATCTCGTGGAATGCTTTGGAAGTTTTTGTAGTAGGGTTGCTGATTCAAAGATAATCCTAAGCTATTGTGTGTCCCAACTGTTCAAATTTAGAGACCATACTATCCAAGCTTGCAGTACATGGCATGTTGAGCTCTTTCACTCCAATCATCACATACATGATGGGAGCAGCAGGAGCTGTCTCTTGTGTGTGCAGATACATCTTATTTTGTCTTGTGTTTCTCATTCTTCAGGCTTTTAGGTCTTATTATGTTGCAGTCCTTGTAACATCTCTACATCATTCATGCAATAACCGATGATATAGCTGTGCTGGGCAGGCAGCGTCTGTGGGGTTTTGAGCTACGTCGTTCTATCTGAGTCAAGAAACAATAGAGGGTTGACATTATACATAACACACAGATTGCATTTAATGTTGTGTGCCATGACTTGATATGCAACAGGGACCAGTAAATGATTTGCCAACACCAGAGGAGCAGCAACATTCATTAGGAAGCAGGTTTCCCTATGGAGGACTTGAGATGGATGCAGTATCAGGGTATGCTCCTTACATACAAGGGTCTTCAGCAATGGGCCTTCCAGTATTGCAACCTCAACCCATCCGTGTCCACAAGGAAACCGTTTTTCCTGAAAGGCCAGGGGAACCAGAGTGCCAATACTATATCAAAACAGGGGACTGCAAGTTTGGGGTCACTTGTAGATACCATCACCCCAAGGATAGAACCACTACTGCACCAACTTGTGTTTTGAATTCACTCGGTCTTCCATTACGACCAGTAAGGATTGCTCTCATCAAAACTCATTCTGCCCTGGTTGACTTGCTTTACTCTTTTTTGCATAAGATGGCACCTTGCCTCACTATTGTCTGTCATTGTCCCCTCACTTCTTTATTGGAACTTCAGCAACAAGATGGGGATACCTACTCCATCTTGCACATGTTCTTTCCAGAACCTTAATATTGGGCTTGCTAATCCTGCCTCCTGTATTTGGTCTTCTTTTACAGGGTTCTCCGCCTTGCACCTTCTACACCCGCTATGGTATCTGCAAGTTTGGACCAACTTGCAAATTTGATCATCCCCTAAGGGACCTAACTTATGGGTCACCAGCATCATTACTAACTGACATCCCTGTTGGTGGTCCTTATCCAAGTGGCTCATTACTCACAGTACTTACCCCTTCATCTTCTTCTGAAGTTCCTCAAGAGGTCTTAAATACAGCAAGCCCATCAGATGAGCCAGCTTCAGAAGAAGTATCAGGTTGCATTCAGTCTGACTCAGCAGTTATGAGGACAATGGCAGCTTCCAACTTGCTAGCTCAAGGGAAAAGTTCAGAAATGGCAATCAACAGCCCTGCCACTGAAATACTTGACGCAAGTTAGTTAAAGCTACTCCAACTCAAATATGTTTTTTTGCCTTTCACAATTGGATGATGTTCTTTCACCCCCTTGAACATTCACCTGTCATTCAGTTTATCATAGAAGGTTACTCCCTAAGTCAACAAGCCTTTATCAATAGCTTTTGCACAAATTCTTGAAGGTTTGTCTTCACTGTAAATTTCTGTACATCACGGTTCTCAAACTCACTTGTACCATTCTGTCTCTCTCTTCTTGCTTTCTTTCCGTTAGCCTCCTTTTTCCTTTCATGTCTCTCCCAGCCTCTTGGTTTTCACCAGCCATATCTCTGTTCAGACGATTGGGCAGTCTTCCTTCTTCCTCCAGGCTACACTTTCATAACGTTTTCCAACAATATAGCAAATGATTGATTCAGGGAGGATGACTTGAATGCACCCTTTTGGCATTTCTGAGAACAGAATTTCAAATTCAGCAGTGGTCACTTCCAATCCTAATTCAAATCTCATATTTTAGGCCATGGCTGAAGGCTGCAGAGAGTGATTGGTTATCAGTTTCCATACGGAAGCTGATATAATTTACATGATCAAATGCAAGTGAAATCTGCACCTCTCCAAAGTCCCCCTGCCATTTGAAATCAAACCATGAGCTTGGTCCTGCATTTGTAAATCATCTCCAACTGCATTACATTGAATTGACAAGTGGAACACGGACTTGGAACTGACTATTGTGGTTTCTCATGTGTGAAGCTGCTAGGCTTGGAACTGACTATTGTGGTTTCTCATGTGTGAAGCTGCTAGGCGTAGTTGATAAGAGGTTTCTTTTCCTCTTTCTGACTGTGATGAAGCTCCAGTACTGGCACACATGTGCATTGTTCTGATAACAATGACAAGATCATATCTTGTCTATAAAAATGGGCAGCTAAATGTAATTTCCTAGCAAGGTTTTTTTTTTGGTAGAAGAATTACAATTTTTTTGGTTAGATGTTGTTGTTGTATGCAGATGATCATTTGTTATGGAGACTGTCACTCTGCATTTTTACTTCATTTTTGATGTCCAGGAATGAAGAGTTATGTCTTGGAGAGAGTAATGAGAATTCATAATGTTTGTTGGCCTCGCCTACCAAGGCAAGGATATTGTGTTTAGATTCATTATAGAGTATAGTCGCTTAAGGGATTTTGGCCCTTAGGTAATAATAATAGCTCTATTTTCATATGAGGATTTTCGAAAGATGGTATTTTGGCTTGTGTTGAAACTAGAGATTAGTTATTATAGAGTTATAATATCTTGAAGGATTTGGGTTTCTTTTAAAGGATTTTTTGAAGAGTATATTTTTGCATGGTGAAATATTTGAGTTTCCATAATTCTTCTTCCTTTGCCTTTCAGATACATTTTTAATGTAAATGGCAAGGCCACAGTGTGATACACCCCTTGTTCCATGTACTTATATCATGACTCCATTTAATATCATGTTCATTTTTTCAATGCCCAAATGTATTAGTTACCAACTTGGCTACTCCAAACCCCTTTTGGAACAAGTCATTAGTTGGGCGCCGTGGCCTAAAATAGTGCCGCTAGATTATGAAACATATTATTGCATTGCTCCTCATCAACGAGGTTCCTTAATACAATCCATGACTTAATAGTGTCCATCACCACTTTGCAACCAAGATGATATAGGACCAATAGAAAACAAAATTACTAATCATCTTGACTAAACCATATCTAAATTGATCGAATTAAAAGAGCATTTCAAAATGAACATAAGAGCACTAATTTCTAATTTCATAAAAAAACATACCAAGCAACAAGACTTGAAGGCTAATCTAATCAACATTTCAACTTCTTACAATGAATGACACTTGATTAGCTGTGATCTTAATCCCTACAACTCCAAATTAATCAAGCTTAACAAAGGTATTAGAATTGACTAGTGTGAACCCCGTGCATAATGCATAGGTGTGTTATTTCAACAATGTTTGGTTGTTGTTTTTGGTTTTTTAAAAAAAAAATTCTTTTCAAACAACCGTTGGTCCCCCCCCCACTGCCCCGGTCCTTCACATTTCCCACTCCGGTTCTTTACCCCGTCGACCCCCCCCCACCCGGTCCTTCGCATTTCCCACTCCGGTTCTTTAACCGGTCGAGCCCCCTCGCCCGGTCCTTCGCATTTCCCACTCCGGTTTTTTAACGCGTCGAGCCTCCCCGCCCGGTCCTTCGCATTTCCCACTCCGGTTCTTTAACCCGTCGATCCCCCTCGCCCAGTCCTTCACATTTCCCACTCCGGTTTTTTAACCCGTTGAGCCCCCCCCGCCCGGTCCTTCACATTTCCCACTCCAGTTCTTTAACCTTTCAGTTCCGGTTCTTGAGAACCCAACAAGAACAAAAGAACCGTTGGTTCTTTTCATTTCAACAACCTTGCCAAGCTAATGGTTTCGTGGAAGAACTACCACTTCGTTGGCCGGTTCTTTGACTTTGTCATTATTTTGAGGCCCATAACTATGTACCAAGACTACCTTAATTGTCCGTGGCCACTGTCCGTCCGGAGTCAGGGGAAGGAACTTTCAGAGCCCCTGGTCAAAACCTAATCTCCTCGGCCTGCCCCTCTCTCGTGCCTAGCCCGCCCGTGCTAGCCCACCTTCATTCAAAATCCGCTGCCACCGTCCTGCCTACAACGTTGAACTCGCGAGAACACAAAACCCGCTTCCCAAGCCCTGTCACATACTAACTGACAGACCAAATGAATTAATATATATGATTAGAATATTTGTATGTGTTTTAGAATTGATTAAAATATGATTAGAATATTTGTATGTGTTTGGAACAAATCATTTATAAAGGAAGGTTTCCACATTAAGTTCTACATGTTGTCTTGGTAAGCTCATTGGAATGTTGGACACCTCATTAGAAAGGGTGAGCTAAATAAAATGCTCTTGAGTTGTTTTCCCCATTTTTCATTGTGCCTACCACCCCACCCAAATGAATGAAAAAGTTGGCATAATAGTACATTGGGCAGAGCTTGGACACTATTATATTTTTTTCAGAAACATTGAAATGTTTTGAGATTTTATTTTATTTTCCAAAGAGCAAAATTTTGGGGAGAAAAATATCAAATCTTGAAAAACTTTTAGTAATTCCATCATTGAAAATTCAATAAAAATCAAAAATCAAACTTTTAAGGAAATTGAAGGTGTGATCTTGGTAGCATTGGAAAGTCCTTACAAGCGCACCAAGGTAATTTAGTAATTCTCAAAACTTGCCATGCATGAGTTATTGAATTTTGAGTTTTTTTTTATTGAAAATTTAATACAATTTTAAATTTTGATTTTTTTAGGAAAATTGGGGTGCACTCTTGGTATTGTTTGAAAGCCCTCAATGAGCACCAAAGTGATTTGATTTTCAAACGTATGGTGCAAGAATTATTGAATTTTGATTTATTTTCTTCATTGGAAATTCCATAAATTGATTCAAAATGGTATATACTTTATAAAAGTACATTACAAATATTTGTTCAATGGCACATGTCAAAACTATATAACACTATGAGGAAAGCAATTTTATTTTTTCCCAATTGTGTGAACATGTTGGATGTGAAAGAAAACATATACGAGGCACCAATGAACTTGTTGCACACATAGTGACTACTTAAGTGTGCAATGATAGTTCAATATTTCTTTAAAAAAAACTAGCACCGATCTTCACATTAAGATAATAGTGGTGAATATCTTCCATCTACCATAAATATTTCAATCCTTCCCAATTATTTTATTTTATTTTCAAACAAATGTTGGGTATAAATCCAAACACATTATTATATTTGATTATTGGTGTTTGGAATCTAGATGAAAGATGCCCCCCATACCATACCACCTTGTTATTTTGGAATCCAAACAATTTATCTTACCAATTCCCAAGTGTTATTACACAATTAAATTCAATTGAAAATCCCTTGAACTCAACAAGACCTTCAAGAATAATTGTTGGAAGTAATTTCGTGTGCTAAAATGATAAGTGTATTGCCTCCAACCCATAGGTTGAGATTGCATCCTATCTTCACAACCATGCATATGTTTGAGTTGGTGAAACCAATGCACAAAAATGGATTTTTATTTCATCATCTATTGTATAATTTGCAATTTAAAAGATTTTTGTTATATAGTCATTGTTGCTTTCATGTCTAATGCCAATCGTTTATACCATGTTTGAAAAATGGTTCATATTGAAAGAGAGGAATAGAAATGATCGTAAATTAGTGTCTTGCTCATTTTTGATTTGCTTGTTGGTTTAGCTTGTTTTTAATTTTGTTTCTTAGTTTTGCTTGTTTGTTATTTTGTTTTTGAGTTATTTTTCTCGCCAATGTTTTCTTTGTTTATTGTTTTGCTTGATGATTTTGTTCATTTTGATTTCCTTATTTGTTTTGTTCATTGGTTTTGTCTTGCTTTTTATTTGTTTATTAGGTCGTTTAGTTTTCTATTGTTCATTGATCTTTATTTATTAGTTGTTGTTGCTTGTAGACTTTTATTTTTTCCATTACTTGCTTTATTTATTCATTGGTTTGGTTGTTGTAACTTTAATATTTGAAATTTGTTTTTCGTCTTTTGATAATCTTAATTGGTTATTCATTTGCTTTTGATTTGTTTGTCGATTTAAGGTTCAAGTGTTTGCAAGGTCACAATCCATTGCATTCATGTGATTAAATTAAATTTTGACAAGGTTTGAAAAGTTTCATAAATTTCAAAATGTTTAAGAAACATATTTAAAGTTTTGGAAACTTCACAAAGTTTCAAAAGCTGAATTGTACTAGCAAGTTATAAGTTATAAAATACTTCAAAAGTGTCAAATCTCCCATGTAATAGAAAGTTTTCTACTTATTGATTTTTTCTTATTTGGAATGATGTTTGAGGGTTGAAACATGTTTTAAGTGGATGAACTTTATATCTTCCAAAAGATCTATACAACTTCAATAAGAAGTTGGCCTTGCACTATGAAAACATAAATACATTTTTAAAAATATAAGTGTTGCAATCTAAAGGGCTAAATCATGCATAGTTCAAAAGGTTCACATGTTGTGGGGAATTCTCTTCATGAGAGCTATACAACAAAGGACCCATATTTCCATTTGGTTATGTTTGGTAAGATGTATAACCCCTAGAGAATTGGAACTTTAAAAAGAAACATCATGCACAAAAACATGTTTTGAAACATACCAAGATGGAATTTTATGTTATGAAACATGCCAAGAAAATTTTGCATGCTAAGAAACATGTCAAGAATGACTTCCATGTTTTGAAACATGTTGAAGAGGACTTACATGTTCTCAAACATGTTGAGAAAGGCATGTACATGTTTTGAACCATGCTTTAAATGGGTTGGGAAGGACACAATTGCTTGAAACATGGGTGAAATATGTTGAAAAAGACTTATGTAACTCAAAACATGCTCAAAAGGGGTTTTATGTGTCTTGCAACATCCCTAACATGTCATGAAGGATTTAAATGTATTAAAACATGCCCAAAACATGTCAAGAAGGACTTGTACATGCTTTGAAACATGTTGGTAAGATCTTACATGTTTTGAAATGTATTTAACACATGTCAAGGAAAAAAATTATGTTTTGAAATATGGTTGAAGCATGTTGGGAAGGACTTACATGCTCTAAAAAATGCCCAAAAGAATTGGAACATCCTTATAACATGTACTAAAAATGACTTTGATGTTTTGAAACATGTTAAAAACATGTCAAGAAGAATTTACGTGCTCTAGAGCATATTTTAAAGACTCACGTGCTTTGAACCATGTCAAAAACATATGTGAAAAGAATATACATGTTGTAAAGCGTACCAAAAAAACTCACATGATTTGAACCATGCCAAAAACATATGTCGGGATTTAAGGTTTGCATGCTTTGACACATACCAAAAATATGTTAAAATAAATAAGTCCTTTCTAGCATGTTTCTATTGTGTTTGAAAGCCTATAAATTCTTGTCAATGTGTTTATAGAATGTTTCAAAGCAGTATCTAAATCATTTTTGACATATTTTAAAGGGGAACATTTGAAAACATGTTTTTTTTTTGCATGTGTTTCAAAGCATGTAATTTCTTCTTGACATGTGTTAAGCATGATTCAAAGCATGTATGCCCATCATGGCATGTTTTAGAACATGCAAGTCCATGTAAGTCCACCCCAACATGTTTTAAAGCATATACAAGCCCTTCCCAACATGCTTGGGAGCATGTAATTCCTTTGGGAATGTTTCTAGTAGGTTTCAAAACATGGAAGTCATCCATGACATGTTTAATAACATGTAAATTCTTCTTGATATGTTTCATAGCATAAAATCTTGTCATATTTCAAAACATGTTTTTGTGCATGACATTTATTTGTAAAGTCCCAACACTATCTAATAAAACTGGAAAAAAACAACTACCATTTGCAACTATATTCTAGTTGCAAAAGACATTTGTTACTAAAAATAACTTAGTTGCAATAAACAAGTTATATAAGACACTAGTTGCAAGTGTGGATGAAATCAATGGTCAACAAAATACTTCACCATCTATATACTATTTTTGTATGTCATTTGTATATTACCATCAAAATCAATCACTTACATAATGACAAATGAAAAAGGTTTGAAAAAAATTGTTTTAAAAATAGATGGTGGATTTGCATTGTCTATTTTTAATGGTTTTAATTGTAATACCAATATGCCATATGGCATTTTTTTTCAAAATAATTTTAAATCAATATTTAGGTGGGTAGGTGGGACTAAATAGGTAGGTAGGTAGGTGGCACTAGGTAAGTAAGTAGGTAGATAGGTGGGATTATGTAGGTAGGTAGGTAAATCTTTTTAATTTCTTTTAGGTTTAACTTTTTTTAATTTTTAAAATTATATAACTATGTATATAAGTAATTAACTAACTATTTAATAAGCTAAATAATTATTAATTAAAATTTATATAATTAAACTATTAAAAATTAATAATTAGTAAGTAATTAACTTATTTGTTATAAAATATATTTAAATAATAAAATTATTATATTATATTAT
>Ga0209611_10005551_pt1 | contig 21073 bp, 16 predicted proteins | sample S1TSphgellanicum_3_FD_187693 | JGI IMG/M metagenome (GOLD analysis project Ga0209611, IMG submission 187693) | Host-associated microbial communities from peat moss isolated from Minnesota, USA - S1T2_Fc - Sphagnum magellanicum MG (SPAdes) (version 2) | ecosystem: Host-associated > Plants > Peat...
CAGGCAGGGCAGCAAGTCCAAGAAATGCAAAACAGTGATTCGTTCTGAAGTTGGTCCATCTATATGCAGCGATGATGAAAGCGATGTCAACAGCGAAGATGACGCCGCTCAAGAGCAATTGGCCACACGCGTCGCAATCGACAAAAAGCTACTGGATTACATGACACTCAAATTGACGCCGGACGAGAAGAAGCAGAACGAGAACGATACGCCGAGCAGTGGCCTGTTGTCATGGTGGCGCGGCCGCATCGTGGCATTCCCGATCCTGGCCCGTGCCGCACGTTGTGTGTTAGCGTACCTAGCAGCGTCTGCCAAGAGCGAGTGCAACTTCAGCGACGCTGACAATACCCTGACTCACAAGCGCAACCAGTTAAGCCCGAACACAGTCGACACGTTGCTGTTCATGCGGTCGAACATCGCGAAGTAAATACATCCAGTTACCAGTATTGTTTTTCAATACTCACTTTTCTGACTTCTCAAACGCGCGGTCGCTTCAACTTCTTCTAGTGAAGCTAAGGGACTAGAAATCATTTTCGGTTTTTGAACACTTCCAAGCTTCCAAGCTGACCTCAAGGGTTTGGTTTGTTGTTGTTGTGATCTTTGGGTACTGAAACCAACCAAGTTTTTTTTGTTTGTTGGTTCAGCTACTTTGTGCTTCTTATAAGCTGCTGGCCGAGAACGAAACTGTAGTCATGCGGCAGTTAGCTGGAAAGGAACATTAATAATATTGGATCTCAATTGCCAAATCTTTGATTCCTTCTACTTCTCAAATTACGTTTGTAAACACGTTGTTGCTTTTGGTTATTATAGCTGCTGTGTGTGCACCCAAACAATTCAGAAATTTACAGTAACTTCCAACTTCCACTGCTTCTTGCTTCACGCTAAGAGCTGAAGCTCAGCTCAGTTGTTTGTACAGCAACTAGCTAGCAAGCTGCAGGTTGACATCCAAGCTGATGGCATTACCCAACTTGTTGGTGATGGTGATTCTCATGTTCATGAGTTGTTGTTGTGCGATCAGTGCTGTGGTAGCTCAAACAGTAGCTAGCCCAGCACCTGCTCCCGCCGCTGATCCTAATGAAGGCAACGCCACTTCCATTGGTTGGTACAAAACCCACGGCTGGCTGTTGTGGACAGCATTCGGTGTCTTCTTCCCAGTGGGAATTCTCTTGTCGTGGTATGGTCAGTACAGACTCAAATGGTGGTTCGAAGCACACCTTGCACTTCAGGTACTGGGAGTAATCACCTCTACTATTGGAGTTGCAATTGCTTTCAACAAGTTTGATGTTCTGAATGATCAAATGACGCACACCAAGTTGGGAGTGGCAATCATGGTGCTTGTGTGGGTCCAAGTGCTGCTTTCTGTCATCAGACCCAAGAGGGGGAAAGTTAGCAGAATTCCATGGTACTTCATTCATTGGCTGTTTGGAACCGGTGCAGTGCTTCTCGCATGGTATAACGTCTTCAAGGGTTTGGATCTTTATGTAACAAGCTGGACTGTTGGCACTCAAAAGGATTTGTATGTGCTATTTGGTATCAATGTGGCGATTCTAGCATTTGCATATCTTTCCCTTGACCGGTTCAACCATTTGATGAATCAATCAAAAGAGCAAGATGTGGTGCATCCAAATGCTTGGTATCCTTTGGGAATGGCAGGCAAACCTGTCAACAGACAAGCTGATGCAAGGAATGTGGGAGTGACGACAAAGCAGACTACTGGTTCAGGAATTGATGACATTGCTAGCGACAATGTTTAGAGTTTTTTTTCCTTTGTGCATGTGACAACAATTTGCCATCACATGATCCATCATTTGTTTAACAGCAACAAACAAAATTGTCCAGAACTGGAAAGTCTACAAGAAGAAATTTTGTTTTGACAAAGGAAATAACAATCTCAGCTGGGATTGTAATTGGCTCAACATCCAACAGATGACTATGTCCCCCTCTCAAACGCGCGGTCGCGGCTGCGCGGTGGCCACGGCTCAACTCGGAAAGTGACCGGCTGGCTACGGCTGGCTATGCAAAGGTGGACCGGCTGGCCACGGCTGGTGACGCTCGAGAAATTGCGGCTGGCTGTGGGATCGGCCAGGTGTCCAAGGGGTCGTGCCCATCACTGTTCACCAACCACTGCATTATGCTACTGACGCTATAAGAGCAACTGCACTGGTGCACTGTACAGGAAAGATTCGATGAAGAAAAGTCAAAACACGCCGGTTTGGTTCAGGAAAATAGTTTTGGCGCAGCATTTTTGCACGGGATGACACTCTGAGAATGTCAAAAGGCACAGCAAAGCCTAAAACCTGCAGTTGATTACCTAGATGGTTTGATTGGTCCAGCTGGGTTGCAATTTAGTACTTTAAACCAACCTTTTCGCAATCCCATTTCCAGTTTCAATTTTAGGAGTGACGTTGGGAAAAAGTAAATAACTACTCTTGGATGTGAGAAGTACTCTTGCAGGGTCACATACTGAGCAGGGGTGGAGCTGCTCTAAGAGCCCTAGAATCGACAACCACACGCTACCCACCCACTTGATTTTAACCGCAATCTCTGGAGGTGAAACTAGTGATAATATACAGAACCAGCTGATTGTAAACCTGAGTGTATTTTTTTCACAATAAGGGGAGAAGAATAATAAAAGGGAGAAAAACAATAACAGTAAAGGGAAAAGAGTATTAGCAATAAGAGAAAAGTAGTAGCACCATGTGAGAAGAACAACTGGAAGAGCCAACAACTGATACACGAACTCTGAAAACTAGATTCAAGTTCTATGAGAGAACATGTTCAATTCTCCAAAAATATATAAATTTGAACCGGTTCTCATTCACGTGAGGACCTAATGTTGGTTCTTACTCCAGTTTTCACATGTAAAAGTGTCAATCAGTTCTCATTGTGAGAATTAGGTTGAGAACCGGGTCAAGAATCGAATGGGCATTTGAGAATCACCCAACACTAGTCATCATCTTTCATTACTTTGATGCACAAAAGAAAGCAGATGATCAATACAAAATCAAGAAACTAAAACACAAGGTTGAGGTTTATGGCATCTTGAAGCATTGAGCAAGATTGTAGCAAACCAATAACAAGGGAGGACGTGTTGCACTTTGTAGTGTGGTGGTGACCTTGGTGTGCTCTATGCACATAACTTATTGACAATCTAATTGTTTAATTGTGCGAACAATTGATGGTGAATTTAACAAAAGAAACAACCATAGAACTTGTTGACAATTGTGTGAAAGCCAAGCAATGGTGAAATTAACAAAGAAAACTAAACTAATTGCAATCAAACAATCACACAAAATCGTCCAAATCTTTGGGTTGCTTGAAGACACTGGAACACATAAACGTTGGTAGCAACTAGCAACTAACAACAATCAACCCTGATGAAGTTCTTTTGGTGATGCCGATCTCTTTAGATCCTTGCAACTCACAAAAAAAATAATGTTGTGCAAGCTTCATACCATACTAGGAGAAATCAAAGGATTTAGGGTTTAGACTGATATGTTCATCAACTCATACAAGGGTATGGTAATGAAGGAGTATCAAAAAACACATAGAGTGAAACATAATAATCCCGTGGGTATCTCCTTGTAAAGGACCATTCTGGTCTGGTTTTGCAATACCATTGTACATACCATTGATGATACCAGTCGAACACCTATTATACCAGACAACACTGGAAATTTCCTACAGTGGGTTTTTGTGGGGCACCTTACATCGGTGAATATCCCTCCTAGAAAACAGGAGGGATGTTTTGCTTACTCCTTAAGAGTGGAAGGGTTTCAACCATTATGAAATACAAGGTGGTGTTATCATGAACCTATACATACATAGATCACAAGACCAATACTGCACTACATTGTTAATTGGTCTTCTAATACAATGTCAATACTTCCCACTGCAGGAACTGTGAGGTGGTTGTAAATAACAAAACAAACATAACACACTTTCATTACTTTTTGCAGGCATTTACTCAGTACAAGTTCCATCTGTGACCAAAAGCATATTTTGAGACAAAATATCATGACAACATTACAATACCTTTGGCCTATTTCCCTGCATACCTGCAATGACTGATGTTTGGCATTAAATAATTCTCCAGAGGGTGGAATGGAAAAAACAAAAATCTTGACCTCGTTCTACTGGATTTTCCAAGAATTGAACCCTGCAGCACCTCTTAAGCATTTGGAGTAGCCCACTCTGCTGGGTTACCACACTATATCCAAAATGTATGGGAGACCTTATATATGTATACTTGACTGCCAAAAATTCTGACATGTCCAAATTGGGGCTGCTGGATCCTTTCTTTTGAAATAATTAAATTTTTTGGAAAAATCTGCTGATTACCAGTCACAGATATGGTATACCTTAAGTCTTCACCCTGAAACTTTCACATGTGGCAGATCCTCTCATGACCTAACATGCTAAAAGCAGAAAATAACATTATTTCGCCATTGAGAAAGATACACCGCTGCCATTACCAATAATACATGCACAAACAAACCATTCTCAAAGTGTTGAAACCCTGTTGAATCTCTTGTGATGATAACTCTCCCAACTATGTTTTGCACTGATATTTGTGGAACTGTGCCAAGTGCCACAAACCCACAGATTGTTGATTATGGAGTATGAGGAGCTCTACCGATGAACCTGAATGCCATGACCAGCTGTTAAAACATTCTCTCACTGAGATTCCACTTGCCAGCAGCTGCATAGCTGTTCAATAGCTGCGGCATTCTCAGGGTCCAGTTCAAGAACATGTTTTGCAACTTGTTCTCCCATCTCCACATTGCCATGAATTCTGCAAGCACTAAGTAAAGCCAACCATATGGTTGCATTTGGTTTACAGGGCATCCCCTTGATCATATCCTCTGCCTCATGCAGACGGCCAGCAAGGCCAAGAAGGTCAACCATGCAGCTGTAGTGCTCTGGTTCTTGATAAATCATGTAATCAGTACTCATGGAATGAAAACAGCGCAGGCCTTCATCCACCAGTCCTGCATGGCTACAAGCTGACAGAAGACAAAGAAAAGTGGCAATGTCTGGCTTGACACCTTCTTCACACATCTTTTCAAAATGTTGAAGAGCTTCCTTACCATGCCCATGCATGGCACAGCCTTGAAGCATGGTAGTCCAAGATACAACATTGTGTGAGGGCATCTCATTGAACACTCTCTGAGCATCCTCCATGCTCCCACATTTCGCATACATGTCAATCAGACTATTGCCCACAAAGACATCTGCCTCACAACCACTTTGAATGATCTGTTCATGAGCATACTTGCCCTCTTCAAGTGCAACTATGCTGGCACATGCATTCAGCACCCCCACAAAAGTGACAGCATCTGGTTGCACACCTTCCTGTTACATTTGTCAATATAATTCTAATGCCTTCTGTCCTTGCCCAGATTTTACTAGTCCCAATATCATAACACTCCAAGACACTGGACTGCATGAGGGCATCTTGTTGAACACTCTCCAAGCATCATCCATGCTTGCACATTTGGCATACATGTCAACAAGGCTATTCCCCACAAAGACATCTGACTCCCAACCTCTTTGAATGATCTGCTCATGAGCACACCTACCCTCTTCAAGTGCTCCTACACTGGCACAGGCATTTAGCACACCCACAAAAGTGACATGGTCTAGTTGCAAACCTTCTTGTTGCAATAGTTGAAATAGATCCAATGCCTCATACACTTGCCCATGTTTTAGATGTCCAAATATCATGGCAGTGCTAGAGACCACATCACGTGCAGGCATATTGTGGAACACTCTCCGAGCCTCCTCCATGCTCCCACATTTGGCATACATGTCAACAAGACTACTTCCTACACTGAGATCTGATTCCCAACCCTTTTAAATTATCTGTTCATGAGCATGCCTGCCATCTTCAAGTGCTCCTACACTGGTGCAGGCATTCAGCACCCCCACAAAAGTAAGAGAGTTTGGTTGCAAACCTTCCTTTTGCATGAGTTGAAATAAATCCAATGCCTTCTGCCCTTGTCCACATTTCACAAATCCAAATATTGTCATACTCCAAGACACCACATCTCTTGAGGGAATTCTGTTGAACACTCTCCAAGCCTCCTCCATGCTTCCGCATTTGGCATACATGTCAACAAGGCTATTTCCCACAAACAAATTCAACTCACAACTGCTTTGAATGATCTATTCATGAACTCGCCTGCCCTCTTCAAGTGCTCCTACGCTCGCACAAGCATTCAGCATACCAACAAAAGTAACAGAGTTTGGCTGGAAACCTTCCTGCTGCATTTGTCAAAATAGATCCAATGTCTAATACTCATGCCCACACTTCACATGTTCCATTATGATACTATTCCAAGAGACAATGTCTCATAAGGGCATCTTGTTGAACACTCTGGAAGCCTCTTCCAAGCTTCCGCATTTGGCATAGATGTCAACAAGGCTGTTCCCCACAAAAACATTTGACTCACAACCAAGTTGAAGGATTTGTTCATGAGCATGTCTGCCATGTTCGAGTGCTCGTAAGCTAGCACATGCATTAAGCAGCTGAACAAAAGTGAATGAGTTAGGAGTTGCGCCTTCTTGTTGCATTTGTTGGAAAAGTTGAATCGCCTTCTCAGGTTGCCCAGCTTTCACAAATCTCTCCAGCTTTTTGTTCCATCCAAACACGCTCCATTTTACATGTTTGCAACTATCTGATATATTAGTACCTATATGATACCACTCCGATCACCAATAGTTTTTTCAGCTTAAATATTAAATTATAGGATCAGAGATTCAGAGTGTGCCAATGAAAGAAATCCAGAAAAATAAAATAGAAACTTTGGCGATGAATTATTGGTGTGTAAAAAGAGTGAAGTTTTGGGAGATGCAAGCAGCGATATTTTGTTTTCCAAATAAATTTCAGGTGTTGCGTCATTGACTAGCATCTCAAGAGGGATTTAGAATGAAATGGATGACAGGTTCTAAAAACCTGTCTAAAGTTTAAACAGTAAAAAAAACCAGTTTAAAAAAACTGCTACCAAACTAAATGCACAGACCAAATGTAACAAAATAAAATTCAAAAAGATTTTTTTTGGGGTCAAAATTTGGCGAAATTTCGAAAAAAGAAATGCTTTTGGATCATGCAAGACTGCATATGCTCTTTCAATGCTGGACCATCAGATGATGGATAGTTATCTTGTGTATATAAATTATATGTGTGTGCTTGTTTAGCAGGATTATTATGCCATGTTCTGCTGTATTGTTGGTAGCTATGGATGTAAAGTGCCTCAATAGGGTTGCGCATGAAAGTGTCTTAACAACTGGTGGTCTGAAATTCATATTTAGAGAAGTGTTTTTGCATGTATTAGAGTTATCATAAAAGTGATCCTCAGTCTGGACTCGGGACCATAATTGTGTTCTGATCCAAGCAGGCAACCAATATTATGAGCTGCAATTCAACTCCCACCATGAGCTAAGTGGTTGCAACTACTGGAATTGCTACTTTGGTGACACCAGAATCCTCACCATCACTGATCCCAATAAGTGATCCTGCATCAATTCTTCTGCAAATGCACATTCACTCAATGCAAATACTCTGCCTCTTCTCATGCAATGTTCTTTTGTTTATAGATAGCATCAAATATTCTCGAGTTCCAGATAGCTTCACTCTTCTGCCAAATTTTGAGCTTCATTCTTCTGCAATGTCGTAAGCTTCATTGTTGGCTCTTGGATTGTGTGGTTTGCTTCATGATTTTCTCAAATTCAGGTTCAGATGCAATTGCTATACAAAATATGCTGGATTGTGGGCCTGACTGTTTTATGTTGATTCTTGCATACATTCTGCTTTCAACTGTCCTCGCTCAGACAATATAAGCAGCACACCACCACCACCACCAATACTCTGGCAATGGACAGCTGCTTCAGGAGTAACCCCTGCACAAGACCAGCAATTGGCTACTCATAAATTCTCTTTTGATATTAACCAGTAATATCAAAAAGAAATTTTTTTCTGGGAGTCAAATTCCAATTTGGCAATGTCAAGCTCCATCTGATGAGTTCGGAGTCCTGTCTCTTAAAAAAGTTTGCTGACCAATTTTTAAAAATTTACTATTGGAGTTTCAACTCTTTTCTCTTTCAAGCGATTGGGTTGGCGCTTCAACCTCTGGCAAACCCTAAATCTGTTTTGTGATGTGGTAGCCATAGAGGGCGTGCGCGGGGGGGTAGGGATACAAAGAGAGAGAGAGAGAGAGAGAGAGAGAGAGGGAGGGAGGGAGGAATTGTGTGAGAGAGGAGGACGGAATGTGGGAGAGATGGTGAGGGGTCTGAGCAAGGCGGTGCGGGCCGCGGCGAAGGCAGCGCATGGTGGCGAGCAGAAGGAAGAGAGGACATGGCGGGATGAGACAGCCTTAGGCCCCAGGTCGTTTCCTTACCATGTAAAAGAGGCGTGCTGGGCCAAAGCGGAGCCTGTGAAAGGTAGGGATCCTGCGCGTTGGAGACGGGATGCTCTCGGCAACATCGTGTTTCGTAAGCTCGTAGGATGCCAGGGTTGCCTTTGCCATGACTACGACCACATCGTTCCTTACTCCAAGGTACTTTCTAGCATTGCCTCTCGCTTTGCTATCTCCGTTGAGCTATCTTTCAGTGTGTCTCTGTGTCTCTCAGTAGAAAACTGAATTTGTTGATTTTTGCAGGGGGGCGAAAGCACTCTTGATAATTGCCAGCTCTTACAGGTTCACTATTGACCTGTCCTCTTAGTATGCTATAGCATGTTTCTTTCTGTGGTGCTGCATGCTTTGTTTGAGGATGCTGCTGTAGCTCTGTATAGTTTATTTTTCATGGCCCTTTTGCATCTAGCTTATGTCAAGCACTATGTATGGACCAGGTTCTCTTCTTTTTAATCAAAGAGTGTGCAGCAGGTGACCAAATTGTGCTGGAAAATGGTGCAGGCAACTGCTAACCGAGCAAAAGGCAATCACAGCAATTTGTCAAAGACGACTTTAGTGCAACGCAGTGCCTACTGTGTGCTCTCAGGTAAGTATGTGCTTTGTTTCACAATGAGCAATTTGTAACCTAGACAACAAGAGGAATGGTGTTAATCAAAGGCAGTCACATGCAGGCCAAGAGTTCAACAATGCAGTTTCAATTGGTTTTGTCATATGGATGCATTGTGATTGCTGCTCCTGCTCCTGCTTTATGAACCTCAGCACTGATCTTGGCTGGTCAACTGTATTAGCTTCAATTCCTTGTGAATGCTCTGATCTGCAGACTCGTCTAAAATGCTCATGGTTTTGCAGGAAGGGACATGGATTTAGTGGAACTTGCTGCCTATGGTGATGTGGTTCACAAGGAGAAGGGCAATGGTTTAGGTTGCAGGATTCAGTGAATTTCAACTCATCTTGGGTGAGAAAGCTGAGAGGATTTAAAAAGTCCTAGCACAGCTCAACTCAAATTTATTCACAGGTTGGCAGTTTTGTTTTGGAACAAAATTGACAGCATGGGTGTTGTCTTTGCAAGTCCATTGTCAAGCAGTTGTACAGACCATTTCTGGCTAATGCTCCACCATCCTCTTTCACAACATGCTTGAAGATTACTATGGTATCCACTATACACCAGAACTCAAATAACCCAGCTCAATTTGATGAAAAAGTTGAAACTGTGTTATTGTACCAATCTGACTTTCCTGATACCCAACAAAGTGGGCTGGGGCCTTTGCTGATGGTCAACAATGCAGATTACCTAGGCATTTCCCATTCCAGAAAATTTATCAAGAGCTGCAGTACTGCATCACTTAAGAGAATTGATGCATTACAAATGGATTTCAAGCCACAGGAGGACCAAGAGCAAAACATTCTCTTGCTTGGTTTATGGCTTTTAGTTGAGAATCAATTTCCACACTTTATATTGATGCCTTCAACCTAAGCAGGGCTCCTGATGAGTGTGGTTGACCCTGGGAATGAGAATTTCTTCACTCTTTGTTGCAAACAAAATGACACTGCAGGTACAAAACAAAACACTAGGGTAACAGTGCAAGGAGCAAATATGCAAAGATGAACTTTGCAAACAAATGAGTATTGAATCTAGAGTGTAGATCAGAGATATACATGGAATCTGCAATCTGCCCATGAACACAAGCTCTGGGTTTCAAGTGTTGCTCTGATTTTCACAGAAAGCATTTTGTATTTGAAGCTACCATGTGTTACAATATCAATGCTCAACATTATTGAAACTTTTAAAGTCACACAAATAAAACACATGTGCACAAATAAATCAAACTCAATTGCAAGGGCAAGACAAAGTGCAGAACAGAGGAAAAAGCAAACTAACTTGGTGTCAAGACACCTCTTATACCTCTGTATGTTTGAATTTCAGGACCAGAATTTCATGATGTAAAAGATTAGACCCTTAGAGCTGCACCAACAATGGTGATTGTCCATAGGAAGATTTAACCAAAATTGGCTATAAAATAATATCATAGTAAAAATATTTAAGTGTCCTCCTACAGTTGGTGGGCAAACGCTTGAATCTTGGTTAAAATCCATAGAAAAGTGCACATCTTAAGACCTATCTTGGTTTAATTTTTTGATGTCATATGATATTTCCATCCTCCAAATTTTGATATACAAACGGGTTGTTCAGCATCCAAGCTTCATGAGTTGAAATCTTCCTTTCTTTATTTGGAAAGTTGAAGTTTTTTCAACTATGCACATCTCCAATACATAATGTGTGTCATAAGGGAGGTCAGAGGATCTAAAGGTGTTTTGATTAAAGGTAAGGTAATGTTGATCCTAGTTTCAGGTTCAGGTTTCTTTAATGATTTGGTCAGATGGTAAATGATTAAATGGATGAAAAAAAATGCACATTGAGGTTCGAATTGCTGCATGGAATGAACCATAAAGGTCATGATACAAAAAGACTCGGCATTGAGGGGACACCATCTCCAAGGAAGGAAATCTCTCTCTCTCTTCTTTTCCTCTCACATTCTCATCTACAAAGCCTTTTACATCAAGAGAGTGAGCTTTCTTTAGAATTCACACATTTCTCAGCTAGGAAAGCACATATGTTGGATCCACATATTCCCAAAAGCTACACTCCTTATAGAACCAATTCTTTTGGGGAATGTTTGTTTGATTCCATCACCACTTTGTGCATGAATTCAGTGACAACCAAATTCCAACAATGTTGTCTAAGGTTGAAAAGCATTCCTGAGAGTTGTGGGTAAACCTGCTCAAGTAGTTGTCTTGAAGGAATTTATGAAGGATCACCAATATGGGTTCTTTATGTCCAATTTGTGGCCTTTTTATCATAATTGCAAAGGTTGAATTCTTTTGCAGTGACAAATCATCAGAGGGGTCATATCAAAGTAACTAGTTATCAGATGGGTTATATCTGCTACGACCCATCTGATGCATATGATGACAAGAGCTTTGGGATTTTTATTGTAGTTGGTAAGGAGTCACAAAACAAGGTTGTACCTTGAGATCAACATAATTTGTGCAAGCAATGTGGGTCAAATGACAAATATTTTGGTAAGCAAGCCTAATAAGGAAGTGATCAAAGAGCCTGATAACAACATACAAACCAAGGCATTAGCAGCTGTTAATCAATGTTTTGATTGTGGAATCTCCCTTGAGACACCTGGTTTGATCAAGCAAGAGCTTCGAGTTTCACCCATTGACAATGACATTCAGATTAAACCTACACCAAAATTTCCAGGAGTGAGGAAATCAAAAGTAGAATGTCTGAGAGTGCTTTCAGCCCCAACTACACCAACAATAAGACCAGGAGATACTATGCCTATGAAGTCAAGCTCTCAATCCCCCTTGCAAAAGCAAAAGAAATTGGCTCGTCTGATGCCATGTTGGGGTGCTTGTATCAGATACAATGAAATGAAGAAATTGGCTGGTCTAATGTCAAGATGGGGTACTGGCGCCAGACACAATGAAATGAAGGAAAAAGCTCCTCCAGCTTGCAGTTCTTCCACTTGTAGCCACTTTCTTGCAGCAAATCATCCTTTCCCCAAGAAAAAGGAGAAGCTTGCAAGGTTAGGATCCTACCCATCAAGCTTTTATACCCCAACAATTGCTTTCAGAATTGCAAGAGCGAAGAGTCACCATAAGTCTCAATTGCCTCCTTTTCACCTTGCTAATCCTAGTATGATCATTTTGAGCAAAAGCTCTAGAGCTATTTGTAAACTAATGGATACAAACCCAAGAAAACAAAAGGACAAAATAATTGTATCTTTTGTAAGATGCTTCCAAGTACCCATGTGAGAGATACCCTAAGATAAATTTCCCTTAAGATAATTTCCCTTGGGAAAAGGATGGATATTTTTTTCACTTCTTTTTTGGGTATGTAGGGTGTATCTTTTCTTGCATCATTATACATTGATCAACAACATTTCCCACTCTCCAGAGCTAATTTCTGTAATATTCAATCATAGGTCAAAAGATATTAGGAAACTGATGATGTAATAGAGATTCTTGATATTAAGATTTTGGAAATCTTATGCTTATAAGGAAATAGAGCTTGCAAGAAATAGAATGTTTATGATTTTTTCAGGTCAAGGATTAAAATTAGGCAAGGGGTCATGGTTGGCTTACTGTGCAGAAATTCAGGGTGCACTATATCATATTATATGAATTTTGCAGCTCACAATGGGAGCAACTCCTGCTCCAATGTAATTGACACAATTGCTTTCCCTGCATATTTGACAAATGCTCTCCAATTTAGCAATATTTTGCTTATAACTCCATTTAATGTTACAACATCATAATTCTGCTGTTGCAATGAGTTAATTCCATTTGATTTCAAACCAATAATTTTGTAGATCCAAATTCATTTTGGAAGTCGAAGGAAAGAAATATAATTATATATAACATTTTAATAGAACCTAATTGAAATTCTTATGGTCCAAAGGAAACTTCATTAACAAGGAGACTAATTAAATGTACTGTAGCAAAAGAATTATCAAGAATCAAAAGGGTATGTAGAGATACGTGTATTGTGATAAGCACTCACAGATCAAATCCAAGCGTTTATAAAGTCAAGCATTCTTGCAACCCTACCAAAATCAAAGTAAACCTGATCCGAAGTGATTGCAAACTTCTTCAAGAGATAAATCAATTTGTTGTGAAAAGAGTATTTGAATAACTAGTGCATACCAACCATCAATGCTACCAGTTTTTTGAGTGCTCTTAAGTGCTTGCCATGATATTACATTTTCCACTCAATCAAGGAAACTTCTTTCATGGTGGAAGGGAAAAGGTTAGGATCATCAAGTATTGTGATATTCTTTTATTTGTGCTGAAAATTGACAGGCCTAAACCCAAATTCAGGTCGATTTGCCACAACAAAATGGCCTGGACAGTTCAAATCCAGGAACCTTCAAGCCGGGTTAGAAAACAGAGATCTCATGGGCAATAATGTCCCCCCAGTCCCAACTTTATTGAAAAAGAAACATAAACAAACCCTGTAAGAAAAAAGCCCAGGTTTTTCGCCCATCTCCTTGCACGATTTGCTTAGTGCTACTGGCGATGGGTTTAGGTCCTTGGTTTCGTGGGTTCTCCTCTTAGGGCTCCGCATTGTGTGTTCTGCACTTTCAGGTGTGGTCTTTTGTTTGGACTTCAGTCATTTCTTTTTTCTTCTCTTGTTCCCTTGCCGGGTGTTTTTCCTTTATTTATTTATTTGTAAGAAGGAAAGAGCCATAAGCATCACCAACACCAAGTTCCTAGTGGTGGGTTCTACACTCTTCAGTACCTACTGCCTCGCCAGGAAAGCATGACAAAAACGAAGTTCAGGCACAAGTGAAAACCCTTTACACAAATGGGAAGGTGACCAAAACAACTCTCTGATCGACCAGTGCTCACGCCAAACCAGACAAATGAAATAATTTTCCTTCCCGGAGGAAACAAAGAGAAAGCAAGAGAAGCATAAGGGGAAACTAATTGGGAAAGAAGCGAACCAAGGGAACAGGAGAACCGACCTGGAGCAAATGCAATGGGAGACTGTTGCAGCGAAGCCTAACTTCAGTGCAAAAGACTCTAGCGAAGGGACGAGGTGAGGGGTAGAAGCTTGACAGTATTGCAAATGTGGCAGGCCGAGTTTGGAGCTTGGTTGACAGAGAATGAGCGAAAAAAAGAGAAATCCAGAACTGCTCTGACCCCCAGCTGGTGCAGGAAAGCAGCCCTTGTAACCGGAATCGCAGCTGTCTCAGGGCGTCGCGGAAAGCATCCATGTCATTCACGGTTTTACACATGTTCTCCACGACCTCTTCTATCGACGAACCATATTCCACATTCTTGATCGTGTTTATGTTTCTGCAGTGATCAAGCAAGCCGTGATAGTGAGAATCGCTGTGATTTTCTGGCGGAGATCGTCGAACGCCCTGCTGATGTCTTCGCTCTTGGTTGTCTATAATTGGATCAGCGCCTTCACCTACGATTCTAGCGTTTCCTGAAGAAGAACATGATGTGTAGCCTATTAATGCGTGTGAGAATAATGATCTTATGCGAACGTAGCGTTTTCCGTAGGGACAAATTTTGTGGAAGAATCACTCGTGATGAACATGATAGGCATGAGAATGATCGCGTGCATCATGGTTTTGAGATTCGTCGTGCTGTCGTTATCCATGCCATCGGTGAAGGGCACCAGGAAGCAGTCCGCGTCGGTAGACCAATTTCTGTCCTCTCCTATCTAAAACTTCAAAAGTTCAAGGTTTCCATCACAACGTCGTACAGGCGAGTTCGGCCGTCTTTCATACCGCTCTCCGATGAGGCCAAATTCGGAGTTTTCACGAATAGAGAAATGAGAGTGCAGTGATGAAGAAGCCATGGAAGTTTGAGTCCACTTTTTGATACGAAGAGGAAGTGAACCATGACTGGAAGCAAACCTATTTCTTGTCCCAGAGATGAGAAGTAATAAAGATTCAATTTTAAGCCTGCCTGAAAGACACGGTTCTGAATCATTTGTGGCAAATATCTTCAATTGGTTTTCAATGAAATATAGAGCTGGTTTCAAGCTGGGATGAGTTTGGAGCAATTACAAACAATATAAAAGGCAACATAAATGTTACTACAACGATGGTTTACCATTTGCCAAACTCTGGAGGGAGGTCTGCAATTGCCAATTTGATCAGCCAATCCCAGCACCCACAATAAGGGCAGCTGATTCAAATTAGTTCATGAAGTATTATTGCATAATTAGGTTTGGACCCTGTTTTTCAAGCTGCATCCAACTAAGATGGGCAATTTTCTCTCTTAAGTTAGATATTCAAAAGGTGCATGATTTGGGTGTGCACATTATTTGCATTCAATGACCATCCATGCTTAACTCATGACAACATCCATCCCTATGAAAATTTTGAGAAAGAGTTGTGAGCTCAAGCCAAGCAATGTGAAGGAAATTATGTTCACCCTATGAACTAGTGAGTATATTGCTTTCATCAGAAGCACCTGACAGTAGAATGCAGCCAGGAACTCATATGGCATATGAAATTCAAATGGTGCAACTTTTCTCTCTTGACCAATTTGCCATGGCAAGTACTAATTTGTACACCACTCCTAAAATGAAACACTAACTAGGGAGGTTTCATGCAAAGAACTAAGTAAATCAACAAAGAGTGCATGTTCAAGCTTGCATGGACTGCCAAGAAGAATGCAGCACCAAAATTTCTGAGTTAAAAATCTGTATCCAGCACACAATAACCCCAACCCTGTGCTTTTAGCTAGTTAGCTGTCACACTTCTTAACAGACTGCAACATTATGTATTTTATCAAAAGATGATCTAGGCTTAAGCGTGGCCAAACCTGGCTAATGCATCCAGTCATGACTATGCTCTATGATGCATTCCACTTTTAAGACAATTGGAAGAAGCACCCAATTTAGTAGCTGTCATAAATGCCAATACATGATCAATGTTGGGCACTGATCTAGTACAGCACAATACATCAAATAGCACATAGTCAGATGCATGCCATGAAACATTCTTCCTTTCTTGCAATACAAGCACTCTCTTGAGATGAACAAAGAAGCTTGTATATTAATCTGTTTCTCTTTAAAAAGCTATTTTGAGGACTTTTCCACCATTACTCAACTTTGCACTCATCTTTCTCAAATTCTACTCGCAAATCTCGAGAGGAGATCTTTAGCTAAAAGTGGGTACAAATGAGACCCCTTATATAGGACACCTTTGACTTTCGACATTTATCTCCCATTTTCATTTGTACAACAATTGACATTACCATTTAGCCCTCCAGATATTGGTGTTGAAAAATTGCTTTTCACTAGCAATTCAACCCTTCTGTGAAGACAGCGGACCCACCTGAAACCTATTTACAACTGCCAACAGGTGGGTAGTGCAATTGTTGCATTATTGCACAACAGGTTAAACAAACTTCTTCATCCTGTAGTTCATTATAGAGCGCCTATCTGTTAACATCATGAATCAGGCTTTGTTAGCTATGACCATGGCACTTCCAAACTTGGCACATAGAATGGCAGATCAATTGCCACATATTGTGCAGCCTCAGATTCAGTATAGCAGGTGTAAGAAACCTGACTGGACAGTGCCAAAAAACATTTTGATTTGTGTGCTTCACTCCATCTCATTTCCCCACTTGGTTTTCACCATCTATACCATTCATGGAGTTGGTGAATAAATCCTCCCCAAACTCAAGTGCTGCATTTTCAAAGGTCTGTCGCTCCACAAGCTTCTGCCCAATGACACCCCATGCCGAATGCTCATAGACTTTGATTTCTATAGTTGCTAAAAATGATTCTCGGCATGCTGGCTTCCAATCTACTTTGGACACTGGTGCCAAAATAGCATCTGAGAATGAGTCAAATGGCGCATATGCTGTCAGCTGCAATCCATCAAGCCCATTAGTTCATGTCTTGACACAAAAGAGACTATTGTTCTGTCTTTGGAAGGAGTAATCTAACAATAAATGATATTGGTTTCCCCATTGGTTTATATGATCTTACCTCAATAGAATGTGATAGGCCAATAGCTGTGACAGAGAAGCGGCTCTCTAGTGGGGAAAATTGTATGTCTTTAAAAATGGTTCCCAAGCCATTTGTGCGAAAATCTAGCGTCTGTGAGATTGAGCGATAGCCTAGTATGAAGATGTAAGGTGTTTCAAATTTCTGCCCTGGAACCTTGAGTGATGCTCCTGCACAAACTACCTGCATGTCACACCTCTCTTAAGCAGACCATTGAAACTTCCTCTTATGTAATACCTAGTCATATAATTGAATACAAACAAGGACTGCATTAGCTACTGGTGAGCAAAAAGTTCATCAACCAAGTCTACCTCATTCTCACAGCACATAGACATCTGCACAACAATCTCTGGTGCACATATTATTGTGCCCTAAATATTTCTTGAAAAAGATCCATGATCAAGCTACAAGTTGCACTTGAAAACTGGAATTGTTCAAAAGCAAATGAGAACTTCTCAGTTGATGAAGCAGGAGAAGGTTTACCTGTGAAGTATTTGCTGGTGAGATTCCCTGTGTCCAGACATGACCAGCTGGGAATGCCTCACCCCAATTTTTCTCAACATGTCCCCATCCAGCACCTTGGTTATCTATCCCTTTCTCCAGATTTGTGAAACTGTATTCCACAGTTGAGCCAAGACTGTAGACATACCAGTGAGTGGGAATTATTGTCAAGTACCTTGCCCAACCTTCAGGCCCATTCTCTGACTTGTGAATGTCCCAGAGCACCTACAGTGCCAATAACACATACAATCCCATCAGAAAGATAATTCCAAAGTTCTGGCAATTTGTGAGCACATGAGTCATGAAACCAGTGTGCATGCATGGGAAGGTTACTGACATTATAGGTCCTCTGGAATTGTCACGAGTCAGAGAATGGATAATATTCCATCAGAAAGATAATTCCAAGTGCTGGCAATTTGTGGAGGATATGAATCATGATGAAACAAGTGCACATGCATGGGAAGCATTGTGAGAAAGGAAAAGAGAGAGAATTCTGCCTCTTTTGTCAAGTTTGCTTTGAAGCGGTAGCCTTGAACCATGAAATCGACATTGATGGAGTGAGGCTTGACTTTCAGTGTGCCAATTCCATTTGCAATCCATTCAAATCCTCGGGGCTCCAGTCCTAAATTGTCTCTCCGTTCTTCTTGTGGCTCCGTGACCTCTACAAACCTTGCATCCTTCCCCATGACAAAAGAAGTATCTCATCACTAACTCACTCCACAAGCAATGGGCAAAAAGCTTCTTCACCAGGCAATTTGAAGTTGCTGCTGAGAGGAAAGAGTTGCTCACCTTGGTCCTGACAACAACAGCATAGGTGTAACCCGATTTCACAGCGTCTCCATCGTCTTTTGCGTCCTCATTCCCGTGATACTCAACGCTTGAGGCCGGTGAGAAAAGGAGAGTAATCTGGCTCTCATCGGTAACATAATTGGTGGCCATAATCAGCGCTATACTCAAGCCATTGGAAGGATCAGAAACCCGCACGTACCAACCCTCGAAAGAAGGATACGGACGCAAAGCTTCCGGCAACAGAGGGCTGTAATTGGGCTTGTGAGGGTCGAGAGGATGCTGCTGCCAAAACAAATCCAAATCCTCAGGCAAACCTGACAACATTTCCTTCCAGTCCATGGTCTCCAATTCTTTCGTCAAACACAATCCGACTCCATTTCCGTTTCTTTCACTCCCAATCTTCCTCACAATCTCACAGCCAGCAGACGACTCTCCATACTGCACAAGCTCAAATTCTTCCTCTAACAACAACCATCCATCTGCAGCGGCGATTTCAACAAAGGCCGGCGTTTTCATGCCGTCTTCATCCGCCTGGTGATCCTCCGCTTGATCAGATGGATTTACCCGAGCAACAGCTGTTCTCCATTTGTAAGGGTTCCAGAAACTCATACTGCGAAAGAAAGGAAGGGAAAAATTAAACAAAACAACGTTTACCTCGGAGCCATCGCGAAAACCTGGAAATTTTCTCTTTCAACTACCGTGAAATTTAGCAGTAGATGATATCAAATCAAACTATCGTACTGTCTTCGTCGTCGTCGTCGTCTTCCTCGCCAAGTTCTGAGGTCGAATCGAAGCGGGAGAAAAGGTTACGGCACTCGGAAAACTTGCTGGGATTTCTGCAGTGTATTCGAGGGCACATTCCAGCATATTTGTTCCTCCGGTTTTGGGGGCGATTCCAGAAACCTTAAAGTCAGGGCTCGCCAGCCTTTTTTACATCTCCATATTGCTGCAGAATCGGCCCAGCTTGCCGACTTTCTCGCTAGCGCATTCTGCCGCTTCCCCTCCCAGTCTTCTGCATTCCAACAGCGTTCCCTGCCTTTAATGACAAAGACCGGGCTGTACGCGGCGGATTTTGCCAGGTAAGCATGCCCTTGGTGAGCTTATCTAGTACGTAAAGCACCGAATTTTTTTTCTCTTTGTTAATTTGTGTACCTCACCCACCCTGAGAAACCCATTTTTGAAGCCAGCCTGGCAGAGTAACTTCCACAGCATGGAAGTTACTCTCCAGCCTGGCAGAGTACCTTCCATGGCATGGAAGGTACTCTTCTTTTGTCTCATCTTTCTCTTTTTCTTTTTTCTTTATCTCATCTTTTTTTCTTTTTCTAATTTCTTTTTCTGTCTGCAAAAATCCATGTACAAAATTTCAAAAGTGCAAGAAAATTTCAAAACTTTAGAAAAATTCAAAAATTGGCTTTTTTATTTATTCAAAGGAGGTGATATATAAATATAATGCCATCTACAATGACATTAATCAGCTATACATTGCAATGACATTAATTAGCTATACATTGAGAAGACTTCATGATCAAACTTATAAGGAAAAGTTAGACAAGTTGTTTACAATTCTGAAGTCCATTTGTGCCCATTCCCAAAACCCATGTACATACAACAACTCAACAACATTGACTAGTAAACGTAAAAAATTCAAAATCCATATGTCTCAAGAACCAATGCATGCCCATTCCCAAAACCCATGTACACCAAACAACAACATTAACCAACAAATAACAAACTGAAAATCCATGTCCCAAGAATAAATGCATGCCCATTCCCAAACCCATGTACACCCAACAACAACACTAACCAACAAAATGTAACAGATTGAAAATCCATATGTCCCAAGAATAAATGCATGCTCGTTCCCAAAACCCATGTACACCCAACTATAATTCATCAACACAAACTAGCAATGTCTAACAAACTCAAAATCTATATGTCCCAACAACAAATGCATGCCCATTCCCAAAACCCAAGTACGCCCAACAAAATTCAACACGACACAAACTAACAAGGTTTAACAAACTTAAAATCCATATGTCCCAAGAACGACTGCATGCCCATTCCAAAACACATGTACACCCAACAACAATAATTCAACAACATAGACTAGCAAGGTCTAATAGACTAAAAATCCATATGTCCCAAGAACAAATGCATGTCCATTCTCAAAACCCATGTACACCCAACAACAACTCAACAACATAGATTAGCAAGGTCTAACAAACTCAAAATTCAAATGTCCCAAGAACAACTGCATGCCCATTCCAAAACCCCAAGTACACCCAACAACATAAATTAGCAAGATTTAACAAACTCAAAATCCATATGTCCCACAAACAATTACATTGCATCAGTCCCCACATTCAAACATTTTGATTCAAAACTAAAAATATCAATGATTCAAAAACCACAATTTGAATGCAACCATACTCATGCAACCTTACTCATGCAACCTTACTCATGCAACCTTACTCAAAACAAGAAACCAGATTAAAAGACAAAAACAACAATGATCGAAGACCACAAACAATCTAAACAAAAACAATTGAAGGTTGAATGTTCCCACATTTTTGGGCAAACAACCTCATGAACTCCACATCCTTATTTTGCCATCTTATCCACATCCTCCCCCTAAGTTTTATTATGCATGTAATATAGAAATTAAATGTCATTTGAAACCAAAGAATTGTCCAAAGAAGGCATGACGCGCTCCCAAGTCACGGGGTGAAACCCACTTGAGGGTTTCACAAAGTCAAGTTGCGGAAAGTTGAGACTTGGTAGCACGCTCTCGGCTTCCAACTCTAAAAAGGGGTAG
>Ga0209611_10005552_pt1 | contig 21073 bp, 18 predicted proteins | sample S1TSphgellanicum_3_FD_187693 | JGI IMG/M metagenome (GOLD analysis project Ga0209611, IMG submission 187693) | Host-associated microbial communities from peat moss isolated from Minnesota, USA - S1T2_Fc - Sphagnum magellanicum MG (SPAdes) (version 2) | ecosystem: Host-associated > Plants > Peat...
CCCCAACCTCAATCCTAAGTTCTTAATTTCTAAGTCCTATTGTACACTAGAGTTGGCAAAGCGCTGTTGCAAACAAGAGAAAAAATGATGAAGGTTTCTATAAGGGAGGAGAAGGGTTTGGCGAACGGGTTGGATGCAAGTGAAAAAGGTGGCAACAATCAAATGGTTGAGATAGGTAAGTAGGTGAATTAGGGTTTGTCAAAGACATAGGTTGGCGACATGTTGGCACATCTTTGTCATAGGACAAATGGAAAGTTTACAATGTGATGAGGTTTTTAGACAACCTTCCAACCCTTCTTTCAATTTCTACGCACCCAGCCCTTTGTCGTTTTGGCTATGGACAGTGGATAAGTCCAAACCTAATTCAAGACCTAGCTACTTATGGTGCATTCATACTTGATGTTAAGGTCAGTGTTGAATGAAAATCTAGGTGGCATCCCAGGTGGCTACCCAAGGTTTCCTTGAAGGACTGCCCTCTTTCAAGATCAAAAACATACAAAATACTTTTGCTTACTTGAAGTTACAAAGGTTTCATAAGCTTTTGACATGTTTCAACTAAGGCTTCCAGAACTTTTGACAAAATACTTATTGGATATTTTCAAAATTTTCGAAATTTTCATAAATAATTTAAATTAATGTCAAACTAACCCAAGTAGGTACTACTATAGGTTGCTTGGGAATCTCTTGCCGCGTGTTGAGTGGGCTTGGTCAAATCCTTCAATTCCAAAGGCAAAAAGCTTCACAAATATCTCAAAAGGTATGTTGTCTTTAAATTGCACACCACCCCAAAAGCACACATTATATACTATACAGCCTTCTACTTGGTGCTTAGTTACTTATGGTGCATTCACACTTGATTGTTAAGGTCAGTGTTAAATGAAAATCTAGGTGGCATCCTAGGTGGCACCCAATGATGTTAAATGGACAATAGCTTAATGTTAAGTGAATGTAAACTCGACATAAAATGTTCACATTTAAGTATGTAGGTGTAGTAAGTCCTAAATGACTAGCATGGTGTTAGGGGACTGACTCAACACTAGAGGAGTCCCTAACACCAAGTGTGAATGCACCTTTAATCATTTTCAGACTTTGGATGAGCCACAGATACCCTCCGGTTTTCAACATGGGCATATAACCACTTGCCCAAGGGGGATGAGGAAAGAAAACAAACTGGTTTTGGTATAATAGAACCTCAACGGCTGGTTCTTTGACGTTTCTGAAATATCCATAACCGGTGGTTCTCTAATTTCGAATTTTTTTCCATTGAGACAGCTGGGAACAGGTGGCGGTTCTGTGATTCTGATTTTTTTCCTAACAAAAAACCGGAACCGGTGGTTCTTTGAATCCGTCAGGTTTGAAGAACCTCCGGTTATTAAAAAAATTCACCAACTGACCGCACCACACTGCCGTAGAAGGGCCGGGCCTCTGTCCGTCGCCGAGGGTTGATTGTGGACAAAGAATGCATGCGCGCTCGGCTTGGCAAGCGAGGCGGCCGCGGACGGGAAGTGCGGGAAGTGCTCTGAGGGAGAAAGATGAACGAGTTTGTGAAGCTGTTGTTTTATCAATGGCTTCCTCAAATTGTGGGAGTGGCAGTAGCAGCCGGCTCAATCCTAGTCATTGCTCTACTTGTCAAATTCCTGTGCTAATCCGGACTCTTCTCTCTCTCTCTCTCTCTCATGGATTGTCACCTGAAGGAAAAGGGAGCTTTTCTACTTCTTTCTTTTTGGAGTTTTAAAGGGAGTATTTCATATGGGGTTTGATGTCTCCTTCCTTTCCTCCCGGTTTTTTTTGAGGTTTTGCCCAGTTGTTTTTGCCGATTTTCGAAGTTCTACTACCAGCCTGTGAGACCAAATTGATCATGCGCATGCGACTTCCTTTGGGATTTTGGAGAGAAGCAGCGACGATTGAATCCAGTGAGCGGCTGTTGTTTCTCAGCTCCTTTCTGTTTCCTGGGGGGAATTTCATGGCAAACCTTAGACGTCTCTGGTATGTATAGTTTTTTTGAGGTTGTGTTGGTTGGCTCTCTCACAGTGGATGATTTTATTTATTAGGGTTCCAATTTCAGTTGCTCTCCTCACTTCCAAAGCCAATGAGAAATTCAACTAGTCTGTGTCAAATCTAAGTCTGTTGCAGCCTTATGAGAATTGTAGTTGACTGTTCACACTAGCATTTTTCTTTGCCTTGAGGATAGGACTAGTGACATCGACTTTAGCCAAGTTACAACACTTTGACAACGTCCGCCAAAGTTCAAAAACCGTCTCTGGATATTGTCATCATCAGAGACAGTTTTCGGACATTGACGGATGTTGTCATTGTTGATTTGACTTGTACAGATTTGGTGCAGCATGCTTCGACGATGACAACACATGCAACAATCCATGGCGATTCTTCAGCGGGCTGTCACGCTTAGTCACAGTTCTTCATCTCTTCCACACATACCCACTAGTGTACCTCCATCATTAGCTGATTTGTGGCAGAGGATGCCCTTTTAGCATTAGGTCTTCTACTTCATTACTACTGTTTTGATTATTTTGGTTTTCCTTTTGTGTGTTTACATTTGCTTTGACATGCCTTGTACTTTTTGTGGACGGGTTTCCATCCTTGTTTATATATATATATACAAGGTTTCCCCCCTTTGACACCTTCAGCTCATCAGCTCACCAAAGCAAAATCCAAAGAAATACTTGCTACACATAGAATTCAATTGCAAAAATAGGTGTCTGGTTCAAGAAAGGGTTGGTTCTGTATATGCCTATTGAGAAATCATGCACAGCACTCTGGGTGAAGCTCCTGTTTCAACATGATTTCAGTACACTGCTTGACTACTTAATGTAAGTTGCTTTCATGTTGGAGCCTGACCAAGTCGTCCTTGGCACAAGTGTTGTTGGTGAGTTTTTCATTATAACATATCTTGTGGCTTTGAATTTCTTGCAACATCTATTTTTTTCTCTTTTCATTTTTCTTATCTTTCCTCCTTTGTTTGCACTGCTGCCCTGTGACTCCTCAGAGTATGAAAAATAGGGGGATGGAGAAGTTCACAGTCCTCTGTCTTCATTTCCTTTTGTATACTTGATGGATGCAATATATACTTGCATTACTTGTAAGTCAATTATTTGATATGGAATATGGATCACTTGCCATATTTGACAAATTTGGGTAGAAGTGGATGGTGGGTAGAGGTTGCAATTTCGTGGTTTGTTATATCAGCTTGAACTGAACTAAGAGGCTTGATGTGTCTGAGATCACACTGTGAACACATGACCAGTAATGGGTAGGTTTCAAGAGGTTGCTGTGCCTACCCAGAGATTCAAGACTGCCACCAGCTTTGAGGAAGAGACACTTGGGCAGAGGTGAAGGTGGATAATCACATAGTTTGACACACCTCTGGTCCTTACCTTTGCACCCAAAAGAAAATAGAATAGAATTGCACTGTTAAGAAAAGCTTGATTTCTTTCCTGATGCAAAGCAACTGAGCTGCTTCTCCAGAATTTTGCTGTGTCCTCGGACCAAAGAAAATTCACTATCTCCCTCTTCTGTGTGGCATTCATGAACACAGTACACAGAATGCAACAGAATGTTGATACAATTTTAATAGTGATACAGTTCATTACAGATTTTACAGGACTAGAGCAGTACTCTTTCTTACTCACAATTCTCTGGTCCATCATTGAAAAGCATAGAACTTGAACATAACCTCTTGAGATGAAAGAGCTTTCACCATGATCTAAGACACCTAGTATCTCCTCATTCTGTCTCTCCTCATGCTTGTCTCTTCTCATGATCATCTCCAGTACTACTAGCTCTTCAATCTATCTTTGATATCTTCCAAATTTAGGATCATGCAGCTCTCCATTCATACAGAGCACCATGAACATCAACCACTTGAAACTTGAGCAAAAGCATCAGAAGCACCATGCACCATCAATCCTCCAAGTTGCCAAAGTATATCTTAGCCCTACTGCAGAAAACAATGCACCTCTCCGATCACTGTCAAAAGACAAAAAGAACCTTCAAAGCAATAGGCACCTGCAAATCTGAGAATGTCCATCCAAACCTTGAAAAAAAGCTGTCATGGGTAGAGTATTTTTTGCAGATACAAAACTTAATCTCATTGACAGTAACATATTTGAAATCTATATCCAGTCCACCATGTCTACTGTACATTTAATTTACATCTGAAGCACACGATGAAATACAAGTTAGGATTCTAAGAGAATTTGTCCATCCTTGAGGGTGAATTACCAGGCGTTCAAGATGTTGGCTGTGCGCTATGGCCATGCAGGTCCTTGATTAGACTGCTCTGGATCTAATGACTTTAGCTTGAACAAATGTGAACATATGCATGTCTTCAGGGTGATATCCATGTTGCCTCAATTTCAGAGTTCATAGCCTGTTCAATGTCTGAAAGTTTCCATCCTGAGACAGTTTGCTTTCCAGATCACATCCTCAATGTATGCTGTAGAGCACTTTTACAATTTACCAGTTCAATTTCAAGATCTTAGTGCACATTGTAGAGCAATTAAGAATTTATTCCAAGAGACAGCAACTGAAAAACAGCTTCAGATCATCTGATTGTAACAACTTGCATTGAGAAGATTTAAAGGTTACACAATTTCCCCACACCCAGAGATTGCACTGTGTCAGATTGCAATGCACGTTTATTTAAATCACACCTGGTAACACAACTTTCTCAGAAGACATAATCTTTACATTAGATTGCACTCTCTCCCAGCACTGTCAAGTTGCACACTTTTTTAAGGATTGGTTTCACTTGCTCACTTGCAGATACTTCTTAAACCACAAATCAAAACGTGACCATGCCAAATCCACTGCCTCCTGATGATGCTCCCCGAAGCCAGTTGCTTTCTTCCGCTCAATAGCCTCAGGAGAGCTGTTCATGAATGCATGCCCAACATTGGGGTATAGGTAGACTTCCGAAGGTACATTTGCTTTCTTCAGCTTCTCTTCTAAAGCCTTAGCAGTCTGAAATCAAAGAGACCATGTCCAAGTGTCAAGACAAAAACCTCATCTGATGGTCAATAATTTGGATCCAAAAAAAAGCATTTCTGAACTCATCTCACCCCTGTTTACACACTCACACTAAATCTCACTGAATCAACATGCAATGGTCAATTAGAGATACATATTAGTCATCTCCAATACCCACATGTACCCAACAGAGATCCATAATGGGGAAAGGGCAATGTCCAACCTGCACCCTGGATCTGTTATTTTCTTTTATCTCTTAGATCCAGGTCTACATATGTGTTGGTCAAAAACTATCCATGCACACTCCCTGTAATGGGTCCATCAGATTCTACCAAGATCTGCTTGAGATGTAGCAGGCTCAAATGAGAACTTACAATGCTTGCATTCACCATCTCAATGTACAGTAGTGAAAGATTTCAGCTTGGAGGCCATTTATAAGCTTGGATGCAGCTTAGCGTTGAGCTTTTTTCAAGTCAGAGTCACACTTTGCAAGATTGGACAAACCTTTCAAAAGGATCCCGAATAATCATGATGGGTTTAAGCCTTGTGACCATATTCCAACTCTGCAATCTATTTCTTAAAAGGCCCTGTAATTTGAAAGAATCAGCCTTCTTCTAGGGCTCATTTCCTGACTGCCTTCCTGGGTATTAAGAGGGAAAAGAAAACTTACTTCTTTGTCTGATAAGCCCTTCATGGTGTCATTTTCACCAAAATGGGCTTGCACTGGAACTTTGGCCTCAACTGGATCTGCAAGCTGAGGAGGTGGAGTTCCATAGAAAGCAACAACTGCATCAATTCCTGGAACTCGCACTGCACTTGCAATGGTCAGCGCTCCACCCATGCAGAAACCTGTCACTCCCACCTGTCACCACACAGATCATTTTTGAAAACAAACAAGCTGGTGTATATAGAGTACCCACCCTATCAAAAACTAGCACTGCACAAGAACCATATGAGACATAGGTCAAGCACAACATGGCATACCCTTTGTGTGCTTCTTATGAGAAACATTGTGTAAAACAAACCATTTGTTTGTGACACTTGGAAAATGTAAAGTAGCACTGATTCCTTCTAAATTTTACTCTACTCAGTACGGTAGCTAGGTGCAGGTCTGACATCAACTTGGTCCTTTTGCAAACTTGGAACTTCGACCTGTAACATAGGTCCTTAATCTGTCTTGAATTTCAGCATGTCTGATTACCTTAGATGAGCCTTGGTCTTTCAGCCACTTGGCGGATGCAGCTATGTCAGCCACAGCTCCAGGCCAATCCAGGCCCTCCAGTAAGTGTTGTGCCTCTGCCACTTCCAGTCCCACCTTTCCCCGATACAAACTGTCCCATGTCTATGTCAGTTTTTGATTCAGAGGTACCCTGGGAGATTGCTAAAAGTCATACATCTCTTAAACAGAACCATATCTATCTTCAATCTCAGACAGTAAAACTCTAGAGAAAATTAATAAACATGTCTAAACCCTAAACCAGCTACTGTCTATAACATGCCCACTGACTTCATCAGCTCCCGGCAGTGGTTGAAGCTTAATGTCAGACACTGACCAACTTGCTGAGTTTCTGTCACAACACCTTCCAGAAACCATACTTTTCAGCCCCTTGACCAACCACACACAAAGTCTGAAGGGCTTGTGGTATCATATATTCGTTCAGATTGATAAAAAAGAAAAGAAAATGCAGCTGAGACCTTGACAAGACATTTGATCAGGCTGAATCCTTAGCTGATGAGGTCTTGGAACTGAGCAAGAGAACGCTCCTTGCATAGAACATAAGATACAATTCCTAGAAGGACAGCAAAGGACAAATATCATCTTAATGCTAGAAATCTCTATGTTTGGGCTGAATTCTTATAGAGAGGTCAAAACCAAATCATCTAAGTGGGGTTAAACTTTTTTGTTGTTCTGCCTGAAAGCTGAAGCTACTGTCATATGGGCAGCGAGGAAAAGAGATTTACATACTCAGGGATCAGGGCCCGATAGCCTTTGCTCGCAATGTTGATTGCATGCTTCTTGATTTCATAGTCTACCCCCCACCATTCTTGTACCACCACTATGCCAGGTGCACCTTTTTCTCCCACTACATACACATCAAACTCCTGCAACCCAAAAAGAACTCCTCATCACTAAACTTACAGAGACTAAATTGAAATTCTTCAAGGAACAATCATGAATTTGCATTATGACAATAATGTCTGTGAAACATACCAAAATGGGTTACATTCTTTCAATGCACATATCCAGATAGGGCTTTAAATTCTGTATATAACTTCCATGCATCCTGCCCAAAACAAAATTTTATTCTGATCACAACAATCCCATCAGCTGAAGCTCCGAGCTGAAACTAAGAACAAAAAACAGATGGGTTCGGGGGGAGGGAGGGGAAAGAGTACTCACAATCTTCCCATCTCCATTGCGCTGGATCTTCACTTTCTCCAAATTGGAGGCCATTGATCTTGTTGTCCGACTCTGCAACCCATTTCCAACACCCAACTCTTAAAATGACGTGAAAAAATAAATCCACAGTTACCTTTTTCTTTGGGGGAAAAAAAAAACAAAACCCCACAGTGGGAATTTTTATTTTTTTTCAAAAGAAAAAGAGAACTGCTTCAGTTTAGCTCTGAAACACAAAAAAGGGGATGCAACCAACCAGTGATGCAAAGAAGAAAACCGACCTGATATGAGAAACAACACGAGTGGTGGCCGAGAGGTGCTTCTCTTCTTCTCTGCACAGCTACCGAGGGAGTGGTGAATGATCGCAAGCCGTTCTTGATAAGAGCGGTGGCACCAGGAGCTTGGCGAGCTCCATAGAGAGACGATGGTGCAAAGATCACTTAGGCCATGGATCACGGAAATGGCCGCTTGCTGTTTTAGGGTTTAGGGTTTAGGACTCTCCGTTCCCCTCTCCTCTCCTTCTTTCCCTATGGGGGTGGATGTGGCCTGTGATGAAATTGTTAGAAATGGGAGCCAGGGTTTTTTTGTTTTTGTTTTTTTCCCCTCCAACTTTGTGACATCCAAAATTTGGCTTGGCGAGTTTTTACCAAAATATTTAGGAAAATTAATTAATATTCAAATTTACTTACATTTTTTATTTTTTTAAAACCACTTTTTTTTTTTTTTTCTTTTATATATAGCTTGGGCATTATGTATAGATTCATAGTTAAATTATCTTTTGATAGAATCATTTTTTAATTTTTTTGTAATGTATTTTTCAACATGGAATGTAAATGTATTTAAAGTTTCAAATCCATTTCCTGTTTATAAATAATGATGTCCCATGCAATTCAACATTATCTATTATAATTAGAACAACATGATAATGATTATGTGAAGTCTAGATAATAGCATTGTAAGTTGCAATTTAGTTGTTTAATATTACTAAAATTAACTATCATACAATTGTTTTGAAACCCAAATTTAAACACCTAATTACAAATTAGTCACTAATTTTTTTATTTTCATTTCATCTTTAATTGTAAGTTAATTGCAAAGGATAGAAACAAAAATCATTGCTCAAATGGATGAATAAAATAATTAAAGAATATATTCGTTAAACTAGTTATAAAATAGTTACAAATAAGTTGCAAAAGATAAGGATATTTTAAATCCATTTGTCAAATGGATGAATGAAATAATAAAAGAATATATCATCAAGCTAATTGTAAATAAGTTGTAAAGGATTGGGATAGAATCCATTCAAATCAAATGGATGAATGAAATAATTAAAGATTATATTCATCAAACTAGTTGTAAAATAGTTGTAAATAAGTTACAAAAGGTTAATATACGTCATTTGTTGACAAATGGATGAAATGCCATGTTGCCATTTCATTTGTCACATTGGAATGTGTGTGGGAATCTAATGTGGAGATTAGTTGCAGAGAAGTTGTATATAGTTGCATGTGAGTTGCACCATATATACAATATTGTATACAACATAGGGTGTTTATTACAAGTGTTGCAACTTGTCCGATAACATTTAAGGTTGTATAAATATCATGAATTGCAAATGTTCGTTAAAACTGGAAAATCCAGTTGCAAGCCTAGTTATAAAACCATATATTTTCTCATAATGTCACCTATAGATTCTGCTTCTGGCTTTCGACATTAATGTAGCATGAGAGCCTTGCATTGACTTCGTTCTATTGTTGTTGCACGAGAGCTTTTGCAAAATCTTGAATCGACCATCAATGTTGTTGCCATGACTGATTCGTCAAGTTTTATTTTCATCAAATGTAAGTGTTTTCAACCCTTTTGTTGAATTTTGCTTCATGCTTCGACAGTCAACTACATTTTGTATATGTTCATCACCTTTGAACTTTCGACTACATTTTGTAAATGTTTCTGGTTTCTAGTTTTTGTCTCTTCGAGTTTTATGTTCATTTTGCTTTGTTGTTAAAGTTTTGAATTCCAAATTTGTTTGATGGTTTTTTGCTTGTATGTGCGCAATAGGTGTGAAGCTTTAAATATATTTTGTTCTTTCATTGGAAATTTGTTTTGTTTTATGTGTTCATCAAACATGAAGCTTTAGGGTTTTGGTGTGTAAATTTTTTATGAACAAAGAGTTTGTGCACATCTTGGACCTATTCAACTCAACCAAAATCTCCATGACCATAATCAAGTAAGTTCTTATTCATAATACCCATTTTTGTTGTTGTTTTCCATTTAAGTATGTCATGTTCATGAGGGGTGGTAATTTAGAATTTGGTGTTGAAATGAGTGTTTTTGCTATTTGAAACTTTGAGATCTCCTTGTTTCATTGTGGCTAAAGACATAATTCAATGCTTTAAAACTTTTAATTCAGCTTTTTGGTCATATTCATGAAATACAATGGTAGTCTAGGGTTTAGTGCTCAGGTGTGTCTTTTTGCTATTTGAAGCTCCTTGTTTCACTATGCATTTGAAACTTTGAGATCTCCTTATTTCATTATGGTTGAAGATTAATTCAACTAAAACTTGGAGGATTTTAATTCTGATTTTTGTTATGTGTTTTTGAGGTATAATGGCATTTTAAGGTTTGGTGTTCAAGTGTGTCTTCTTGTTATTTGGAGCTTTGCAATGGTTGAAGATGAAATTTGTGCCATTGAAAACGGAGTTGATGAAGTTCTCCCTTATGTGAGCACAATCCCTTTTTGATTTCACACCTTTTCAAATCTGGAAAGTGTGCATTAATAGTAGTGTGATAATGACTTACCAATTGTTTCTAATGAAATGTATTTTCAAGCTATGGAACAACAAGCTTTGCTATGGAAACCACATAGTAGAACTTCTATTTGCCAGAGCTTTTTTGTTGTAAACAACAACTTGCCTATTGATCTATTGAATTTTCAAATGTTGAAGTGCATCATCTACTAGTTTTTAATAACGTTCTAAGCCAATCTAACTTTGTTGTTAAAAAGGGCTTCATCAAGTATGGAAAAACTAATGGCATTACTCCTATGAGAACATGTGTTGATATTGTTCATCCTCGTTTGCTTGCTAAAATGAAATTTGTACTAAATGAAAGGGCAGTGACTAAGTTTTTTAAAACATATCACAAACAACAATATGGGAAGAAAAAGGTTGTGGCGACTTGTTTTGTAATCACTTCTTTTTTTGGGTCAATAAACCTATACAATAATGTTAATGAAACACAACAAAAATTTATTAGAGACCTTGTGTTATACATATGCAAAGGCTACATGCCTTTTTTAATGTGTGAAAACATATGGCTAAAAAGGTTAGTATTGCGCCAATGTCCTTACATTACATTTCCTTCATGTTTTTCTTTTGTGGAACATGTGTTCCTTACAACAATCACAAAAACTATGGAATTACATGTTTTACCACATCTAAAATCAACAATTATTCCTACTAAGTATGATGTGAAAGAAGTCATCCCTCTTCTTATGACTATTTTGATTGATTGAATTCTACTATTGAGGTAGTTGTAACACCATGTGATGAACCTATTTTTTAGATTAAAGAAAAAGATAGTAACATGTTTGGTGTTTAAACTTCCATGAAGGAATCTTCACACTACAACAAATCATGGCTTTTCAAAATATTCAACTTGATTAAAGTGTCTGCATTGACCAAAAGGATGTTTGCTTTGATTAAAAACATGAGGTATGAAAGACACATGGTTCTTATGGTTGGTTTTTTTTATTAAAATGACCATTGTGGCCAAGTGTAATCATACATCTAGTTAAGAGGGATAAATTTTTTAATTGGTCCATCAAAATGCCAATGGTTTAATCAAATCAACCATACTAAATGGCCATGTTTAATCAAATTGGCCATATTTATTTTGATTAATTAGCTTATTTGCTATGTTTATTAAGTTGCCTACTTACCTAGCATATTACCTACGTCCTTCCTACTTACTTACCAAAATATATCCTACCTACCTACATACCTACCTACATCCTACCTACCTATTTATCTACCTACCTACTTATTGTCTACTTACCTACCTACTATCTATCTACCTACCTATCTACTATCTACCTACCTACCTATATATACCTATGTTAAATCATGGAATTTGGCAACCTAGTTACCATCAAGGAAAAAGGTTGTTGAATAAAAAAAAGAACAAGAAAAAAAATGAAAACACATGAGAATAAGACTTGTTTATTGTCTTTTTATCATCCTGCAACAACTATTATCATGCAACAATTATTGTCATGGACATATCATCATCTACATATTTGAAAGAAGACCGTCAACTACCTCCAAACTTTCGATAATTGTTATTTACCATTTGCAGCACCTTTAGACCCTTTATAGCCGATGCCTACCATCTACGCTACTTGTAGACCCTTTATGGTTGATGCTTATCAACTGCAACAATTGTTACCTTCCTTGCAATTGCCAAATTTCATGTCTACCTCCTTACTACTACCTTCTAATAGTAGCTATTATCTTGTGGCAAAAAGTACCTTCTACTTTAAAGACAAAAAACAAAGAAATAATATCATGTTGCTTTTATAAAAGAAACAAAAAATTACTACATAAACATAACAAAACATTATGCAATCTTAATTTGTATTACCTTCCCCCACTATCTAACATCCTCCAAGTAAAACAAAATAAAAACAATATGATATACTTTCATATTTTCCACCTTTATTTCCAATGCCACAAACACGCAACTTCCAAAGAGAAGGATCTCCTAGAAACTATAATTTTTAATACCATTTTTAATGCAATATCTAATACCATCTCTTCCTTCTCCCACTTCAAAAAATATATAAGGAACCTAAGAATCATATTCACCACATAAAGGTGGAGTCCCGATCCTCTTAGATTTCATTATCCTTCTAGGTCTCCTTATCTTAATCCCTTCCACACATCATAGTTAAAGGAAATTCATCCATCCCTTATCAACTTGGACTAATTAACCTAAATGGCTTCACCCCCTAATAAATAGAAAATGATATTTAGCACTAGTAACTAAATCGTTATTAGGATGTCCTTTTAAATGAACTAGACCATGATATTATTTCTAGTAACTAGTATACTTGTTTTAGAATTCTTAAACCATAATTAACTTCTGATTATTCTATCCCATGAAGAAAGTTCATTATACTAATGGTACTATTGTTAGAAAACACTTTCATTCTAGAATTCTCTTGAAATTGTTTTTCCATCTAACAATAACTACCATCCAATGACAATACTACAATTTCCTAACATCTATGGTGTTTAACCAACATAGGATAATTTTTTACCATTAACAACCTACCTACCTATTATCTACCTACATACTTATTTATACATACCTATTACATAAGTAGGTATGTACATCTAAAAACATAGGTAAGTAGGTATCTGTACCTACCTATCTATCTAGTTGGGAACCTACTTACTTATTTATGAAAAAAAATCAAAATTCAAATGTTGTTATACACATTGACAAAAAATTCATTAAAATTCAAAGAACCATGTTAAATGCATTTGGTATCTTTATAAAATGATGTGGTGGTTTGATGGCCAAAACATAGGTGTGGAGCCAAAGAGACCAAAGTTCAATCCCCCTTACCAACATGCATTATGTGGAAAATGTATATTCATATATGTACCATGTACATGTGTGTAAATATATAGTATTTAGATGGGTTGTGGATAGGTAAGTAGGAGGCCATGGTGGGTGGATGGGTATTTATTTCATTATTGCATTTTTATATTTTAAAACTAACCTATGTTTTAATTAATTTTTTGGTTGCCCAATGTTTTATCCAGTTTGATTAATAAAAGAGACCATTTTATGGTCAATAAAAAAACCACTAATCTGAACATGTTGAAATTAACTTGTCCAGTATGACTAAATGGTCAAATTGACCAAATGTTAAAATGACTTTTTTTTTGTTTAGTTTTCTAATCAAATAAACCATTTCTTATAGTGTCATAGGCACTTGTTATTGTAGGACTTTTTATTTATTTCAAAGGTTATCTAATCCACAATTTATGTGTGTAGATCCTTTACTTAGTGGCGAACCCATGAAGTTCTATTTCCAAATTATTATTTTTTGGTCAAACAAATCCTTGGGATTCCTAGTTTTCAGATTTTGACAAAAAGGGTGTTTAGTTTTGTTGGTGTTTTGATAACTCTAAAGCATTATCGCTTACAATTGGAAAACCTTAATAAAATTATCATGGTGATAAAAAAAACTAGCTAGATGATCCATGCATTGTACGACAAATGCAAACTTCAAAGATTATATCAAATCTAAAGTTGTTTTAGCTAAAGAAAATTATGAGTTTATTTTTAAATCTGAATATTTTGAAGAACTACTGGATGACAATGATTACGTAAGTGTTTTTTTTCATTTAGTTGTTCCTTTGAATTGAATTTATTTTTTGTTTCTTATCCACGTTGACGTTGTAAGGTTTTGGGCCTTTTGTTTTTGTTTTTAATGTTACAAGGTTCTAAACCTTTCGTTTTTGTTGTTGATCAAGTTGTAATTAATGCTAGAGGGTTTTGGGCCTTTTGTTTTCGTTGTTGATGAAGTTGTAATTGATGTTGTAGGGTTCTAAGCCTTTTATTTTTGTTGTTGATCAAGTGACAGTTGCCGCTGCTAGGTTCTAGGCCTTTTGTTTTTGTTGTTGATCAAGTTGCAGAATCAACATCAATTTCCATATTGATTTGTTGCTGGGTGCTCAGCCTTTTGTTTTTGTTGATCAAATCATAGCATCAACATCAACTTCCATATTGATGTGCTAGGTCCTAGGCCTTTTTTTTTTGTTGCTAATCAATTTGTAGCAACTTTCTTATGTCCTACGGGCTTATGGGCATTCTACTTTGTTGTTGATCAAATTGCAACAACTTCTTAGGTGGGTGGGTTGGAGTGTTTTGTGGGTGTGTTTTTGCAGGCAGCTTCTGTTGCAGTGGACAGAGTTCTTTACAAAATTGGGGTTGAATTACCCCACAAGCTCCTTGATTTCCAAGAATGAATTACAAAGTATAAAATTAGGGCTTAAGATTTCCAACTATGAGATTAGCGTGCAAACTTTACTATATATATAACCAGTATGCATATCTACAATTTATCAAAAATTTGAAAAATTGACAATTGCATAACCAACAATGAATAAAAAATTTCAACGGATGCATAACTGTATCTACGATTTTATAAGAGAATTTTTGAAATATCTGGATGAATATGCCCTGTGCATATCCTCAGAGACTGGTCTAAAATGCCATATCCGGCCAATACTGGTTCAGGAACACCCTGGGGCTCACGCCCTGGGGTGCCCCTCCCTCAGGAGAACGCACTTGTTGGGGAACCTCCCCTACAACTGTAGCACTTGCAAAAGTTTTGGAAAGTAGTGTATTGCCCAAGAAAGAAACAAGAGGGAGAAGAAGAAGAAGAAGAAGAAGAAGCAGCAGCGGCAGCAGCAGCAGCAGATGATCTTTTGTGATAGCTCTCATACATTATTAGGTCACAAATCGCCAATTTTGATTGATGAGTCTTTGATGAAACCCTGCTAGGGTACAACCGCATGTTAGGGCAAGGATTCTTGTGTGTTGTTTTGGTCAGCTAGTTAGTTACGTATTTGGGCTCATAGGGTCGGGTCGGAAGGAGGTGGTGATGGCGTCAACCACGCCGGCGGAGGGAGCTCCTGCAGTGGCGATGGGAGGAGATGGAGGAGGAGCAGCAGGAGGAGGAGGAGGAGTAGCTCAATTGCGATTGCCCTCAGCCGATGAAATCCGTGCTCAAGATATTTTCAACAATTGTGCTGTCCGAACTGTGGTCAGCGGAGTCATGGGTACGTGTGCTCCTAATTTTTTTGTTGCTGGCTGGCTGGCTGTTGTTGTTGTCCTTCTTCGTCTGGTCCAAAGGAGGTTCAAGCATCTGGGATCTCCATATCCTCCTCCTCCTCCTCCTTCTTTCTTTTTTTGGGCGGGGGGGGGGTCGGTACAGGTGTAAGCTTGGAATTTGGGGTTTGGTGTGATTGGGGTATAGAGTAACTTTCAATGCTCTTAAAATCCTGGTCAAATTGGAATTTTGGACCCCTTTTCTTTCTCTTCTGTTGTGTCCCAATGAAGATTTTATGTTCCTTCCATGGAATTCTTTGGAAATGTCATATTCTGTTTCCTTGTGGCTCAATCCAATTCTCATTGCAGTGATGTGCTGCTGCATTGGAGTTGGGTGTGCACACATGGGTAATTCTGTTTTGGCTGAAATAAGTACAGGTGAGGCTTTGTAGAAATGTATTTTATTTTAGGGTTTCTGTCATGGCCTGGATCCAAATTAAACCCTAGCTGCAAACCAGTAAAAACGGCAGTTTGACATACAAACCAGATCTTTTCAATAACCAGATTCCAGGTTTCTTTATTGTGATTTTCACTGGGTCATCAGTAAGAGGCCAGTAAATTCTACACCCAAACATGCATTTGCAAGGGCAGACTTCAAGAAAGTGGTTGTGAAAATGCAATGGCAGGAGGAGGGATGGGGGTGTTCATGGGAATGCTGTTTGGCGCCCTGGATACACCACTTCATGCAGAAACAATGACAGCACGGCAGCAATTTGTTCATGCAGCTAGAACTATGGGCTCCAGAAGCATGCACATGGCAAAAACATTTGCAATCATGGGTGCAATTTTCTCAGGCACAGAGTGTTTGGTTGAAAAGGTCTAGTCCCCCACCTTTGCCAAGTGTTTTCTACACTTCTTTTTTTCTATTTTGGCCTTTGAAGTGAGGCCATTGTGGTTAAAATGGAGATTGTGTGGACAATGCACAATGACAACTTCAGACAGAGGTTCTGAATTTTGTCAGTTTTTGCAGTTCTTGATTACTCTTGTAGGGTTGGTTTTGCTGATCATGCTCTGCAAGATGAAAGTGGTGAATGAATTGAGGATTCAAGCATCATGAACTGCATGTTTAATGAAATTAAACAACAATAATGGCTCTCTGGCCTTATGTCTATGTGAGGATGACAAGATTAGCAGGCAGTTTTTAATCAAGTCTCTGCAATGATAAATGAAATGCTTATAAGAATATGAGGGTCGCACGGAGATGATCAAGAGTAAATAGATTCAATATTTATGTGTTGCATGCAGGCAAGAGCAAAGCATGATACAGTTAACACTGTTACTGCTGGCTGTGTTACAGGAGGATCCATGTCAGCCAGAGGTATTTACCTTTCCTCCTCTGCCTCATTTGTTCTGTCACAGACTGAGAGAGTTATTGTTGAAAGCAGTCTAATGAGCCATCCTCCTTTTTTGTCAGCTAGACATGTATCTTATATTTATTCTGTTGCTTTCTCTGTTCACTTTCTTGCCTCTTCTCTTTCTCTCTGCAGACCAATTCAGTTAAACCTTGATTTTGTGGAGCTTATAAGTATTCTCTTGATGACTTGGAGACTATCATAACTGACTCCTCATTACAGTACCCTCTCTCAAGAGGAAGTTATCTGGTTTTTTGGTTGTGCAGCTGGGCCTCAGGCAGCTTGTCTTGGATGTGCGGGCTTTGCTGCGTTTTCAGTTTTAATTGAGAAGATTTTTGACCGACATGAATGATGTGGGCTATGGTGACCTTGAAGCTAAATTTAAGCTATATAATCAAGCTTTGATTGTTTCACAGGAGGCATTGAAACCTACACTGTAATCCTGACCTAGAATCTAATCATGAGCCTCTCTTGTTAACCTTCATCATATCTGCACTTCCTGTGGAACAATAAAAGCTGAACACAATTTTGCCTCCAGCAACAAAATGGTCAGTAAGGTGGCTCTGAATCATTTGTTTTATAGTCTGCATTTTATCACCTTAGAAGCACAACAGCTGTGTGCATTTATCCACAGAAATGCCTGATATGGTCTGGAGTAGAATGTGGTTAAACACTAGGCAGGTTTTAGTGTTTCTGATTTTGACATTCTTTTCTTCAGTAGTAGAGGCATGCTAGTGTGATTGAATTTGTGCAGAGTCTATACTACTCAGTGTGCACAGGGCAATTGATAATCTAGGTGCACTGAGTTTGTCCTAATATTCTGGGGAGTAATTTTGGCTGGGATAAAAATGGACATCTGTTGCCAGCAGAAGCAAACTCTTGGGTGACTTTGAAACTTGAGAATTAATGTCTTCCTTGAATTAATGCAAAATTGGGATAGGTACTTTGTGGTCTGGTATGCATCCAAATTCCAGGACTCTGAAACCTCAAATCCAGATGATGAAACCCCCTTCAGGGCTGGCTTAGAAACTGTGCAGCATGTCATATGAGATTGAAGGACCAATCTCTTTGTGGTGTTATATGGGACGATTACTTGCCCCGGATTCTTAGAATATAAACCATAAACTTATTTCATTTCCTTCAAACTTGCAAATTAGATAAGACTGTGAAAACCTTGGAGGAATTTCACTTGTTGTGTTAGGGACCTTACCAGGTGTAGTCACATGCTAGGGTTAAGAGGCTGTTATGCAGGATATTTTGCCTGGGATGAATTTTTGACATCCCCACAATTCAACCAGTGATTTAAGTTGAACTCTGCCATTCCACCTTAAAGATGGAGGAGGGTGAGTGGAATTTTCTAAAGGTTTTTGTGCAGGAGACAGTGTTTTCTGAGGATTGAAAGCACTGAGAAAATTTCACATATATTTGGAGGGCACCTTTTTTATCAGTGCATATCACTTCCAGAAAAGGGAGGCATACAATATCTACTCACTTTAAGAGTGGGAATGGTCTATGCTTATTTACAGACATAAGATCTGTCTCACTTCATCCCCTTGGAAAGGGAAAGGTGTGAGGACCATCCCCTTGTGACCAATGTATGTTGTAGGTATAAGGTAAAGCTTGAGGAGTAGTTTTGAGCAGAAATAAGGGACTTGCAACCCAAGGTGAGAGCCAAGGGGTTTAGTTTCTTCATTAAGAGTCTTCTGCACAGTTTTAAATCATATTTTTAAGGTCTAAACTTTGCAAAAAATTGACAATAAAAAAATCATGGATTTGGAGTCTCATGGTCATACCTCGTAAGTTGGGTTCAAGGGGGGGAGTCATGCTTATGGGGGAAAAGTCATAAAAGATGCTGACTCTTTGGAGTCATACACACCATAAAAGCTATTTGGCACTGCATGGAGCTGAAAATACAACATACTTTTGAGAAGCAACAACCAATTTGCAGAAATCCTACCAAAAACAACAAGAACCTATGTACATCCAGCAAACCAGCAACTCTGAAGAACAGGCTTACACAGCATACTGGGTGAAGCACAATATCACCAAGTTTAGCAAAAGCCGACATAAATGCTCAGTTTCACAACCCTATAAGTCATTTGCTTTGACAGGACAAACATTTTGTTCAGGCTAAAAAGAAATCAGTCCAATCCCAAGTTCCCCTGATCTTGATTCAACCCCCTTACCCTATAAGCAACAGTAAGCATCACAAATATGATCCCCATAGACAAGTGAAGCCTCAGTTTGCAAAGTGGCTCAGAGCTATGGCACAAAAGTGAACACCTGGCTGATATGAATTGTACACCATAAAACAGCCATTTGCACTGCAATTGATCAACAATAGGTAGTACCTCCAAGAGTCCTAAGCCAGCTCCTGACCAACAGTGTCTGAACAGTAAGACATTAGGAATGCCGCAGAACCCCTGCTCAGTCCCCAAAGCTTGACCACATATGCAAATCAAGCACTGGTGAATTTTGTTACAGCTTTTGTCCCTTCAGAGACAGCATGCTTGGCTAATTCACCTGGCAAAATCAGGCGTACAGCTGTCTGAATTTCACGGGATGTGATGGTTGGCTTCTTGTTGTATCGAGCCAACTTTGCAGCCTCCTGGGCCAGCTTCTCAAAGATGTCATTGATAAATGAATTCATGATTCCCATTGCCTTTGAGGATATTCCTGTATCTGGGTGCACCTGAAACATCACATAAAGCAAGAAAAGGATGCATCACAATGCCTCATACAACATCATGCAGACAGATGCCTAGCACTCAACCCTAATAATTCTATTGTTGCCAGTATGAGAGAACAAATTCCTCCATCTCAAGAAACCTTGCCCAGTCGACCATTCACTGATAGAACTTGTTTTAGAGCATACAGCAGACAAAACCTTCCAGTGTGACAAGATAATAGAACAGCCATGGTCCATATGACATCTAAGTTCGAGGTCTACGATTAGGCATGTCAGCCATCATCCAGAAAACTATGTTGGAAGTCGAGAAAGGTCCGGGAGGGACACGCGAAGGAGTTTATCGTTTCCCAAACCACATATGTCTATAATAGGACCTGGAAAACGCAACCGCGCAACAACTGAGTGTTTCTAGCGCCAAGAAATGTCGTAGTGCACTCTGTGTAGTTCGCCGTGATGTCTATTATGAAACTAGTCGGTCGCTTTCTCATTCTTTCCATGTTGTGCGTAACATCTAAGTTCGCGAGGCCTACTAGTAGACATATCATGAAAGGCAAAGTAAAAAGGATGCGAGATGAAAGAACAACAAAGTCGAAGACAGACAAACCCGGGAAAAAAACAAAGAAAGAGGAAAATACAACGCTACCTGCTTCAACACTTTGTAAATGTAGATCTTGTACGTCTCAATGCTTCTCTTGGCTTTCTTCCCCTTTTTCCCGGGGCCTTTGGAGCTTCCCTCCACAACAGGCTTCTTCTCGGCCTTCGGCGGCCTTCCCGGTTTCTTCAAACCCTTGCTCTTGCCTCCCTTCTGCTCCCCCTCTGCACCTTTCGGTGGAGCCATCTTTCCTGCTGCGCAAACAAATAATGAAAAGGAACCTTTTAAACGTTTCACGCAAAGCCACACCCTCTTTCTCTCCCTCTCGCGCTCGCTCGCTCGCTCGCGCTCTCTCTCCCCCTCTCGCTCGCGCTCTCTGTGTTCTCGGCTGCTTTCGGGGGCGCGAAACAAGAGCGCCAGAGTAACTGACAGAGAACAAAAGCGGGGGAACGGGAGGCTCGGGAACCGAACCGGCAACGAAGCGAGAATCCAGACGAACCGAGTTTCCCGCCACCTCCGTTCGCTGTTCCCAAGCCCCGGACCGCCTCCAGCGGCGCACCATGTAGGATGGATGATGATGGTGTGTGGACGAAAAAACCTTTTTTTCGTTGTATTCCTGTCCCATAGTTAGTTATGTACTAACCAAACTTGGGCTTCCCGTTAGTGCGCACCACCAGTGACGATCGGATCAACTGAGAAATTAATGAAATAAATAAATTGAGAAAATTAAGTTTTATTTGAATGAAAATATTGAATGACATTGCATGCAAATTGAATTGAATTGAATTTGAATTGAAATTTAATTTTATTCAATTTCAATTCACTCAAATCCAATTTAATAATTGGATTAAGATTTAATTAAATTCAAATTGAAGAAAAATGGGGTGTAAATTGGTGGAGAAGGGATTGAAAATATGCTTGCAAATACGGTGTTGCAAAACTTTAATTTATTAATGTTTAAATTAAGATACAATTTTTTTTGTTTCTTTACTTCGAAATGGGCTAAACAAATTCCAGTTTGGAACTTTTTAAATCAGTTTGGAACTCAAAGTTGTCCTATCTAAAACTAAATTTGATGAATCATTGTAATTGAAATATAAAAATCTGACAATTTCTTTTTCCCTCGCTTCTAGCAATTGAAAGCC
>Ga0209611_10005553_pt1 | contig 21067 bp, 19 predicted proteins | sample S1TSphgellanicum_3_FD_187693 | JGI IMG/M metagenome (GOLD analysis project Ga0209611, IMG submission 187693) | Host-associated microbial communities from peat moss isolated from Minnesota, USA - S1T2_Fc - Sphagnum magellanicum MG (SPAdes) (version 2) | ecosystem: Host-associated > Plants > Peat...
CGTCTCTACGCGTTGGGCGTGGGGCTCCCCCAGCACAGGGACTCCATCTCCCGCCCGGCTATGATTCTATCGGCGCTGTGCATCGCTGCGGACCCGCACGTCATTCGGTGTCCGACTGTACGGTTCAGGCGAACTCACCTTCCGCGGATTGGTTCACATGGATTCAACGCGCAGGTGTGAGCACGACGGCAACTGTGATCCGCCTCACATGTCCGTCCGGGCGCGGGCATCCACGTCGGGATTCGACTTGCGGTCCGGCGTCCGAGTTTCCCCGGCTTCGTTTACCGGGACGCCTTCCTAGCCAGCGCTGACTCTGCAGATTCCCAGCGCTGACTCTGCAGATTCAAAGGGCACACCACAGCCGCCCAACCCGCAGTAGCCGCCGGGATTTTTCGCAAGGTACTGTTGGTGATAGTCCTCAGCGTAGAAGAACTGCGGGGCGTCACGGATTTCCGTGGTGATGGCGCCGTGTCCCGCGGCGGTGAGACGGGCCTGATAAGCGCGCCTCGAGACCTCGGCGGCATCCGACTGTGCCTGCTCGGCCACGTAGATCGCGGAGCGGTACTGCGTACCGACATCGTTCCCCTGCCGCATGCCCTGTGTGGGATCGTGTGACTCCCAGAACGCCTTGAGCAGGTCCTCGTATCGGATCTTGGTGGGATCGTAAATCACGCGCACCACCTCGGCGTGCCCCGTTTCGCCGGTACAGACTTCCTCGTAGGTGGGATTCGGAGTGAACCCGCCTGCGTACCCCACCGCGGTCGAATTTACCCCGGGCAGCTGCCAGAAGAGCCTCTCCACGCCCCAGAAGCAACCCATGCCGAAGACTGCCTCTCGCAGGCCGGCGGAGAACGGGGGAGCGATGCGATGACCGTTGACAAAATGCGTCTGCGGAACACTGAGCGGTGTCGCGCGTCCCGGCAGTGCATCGGATTCGGTCGGCATCAGCGATTTCTTGGAGAAAGACGCCATGTTGTGAGCCTCCTATTTCGTCACGACCGTCGGCAATCGCGGACATGCTCTCGCTATGTTGTTGCGATTGATCGTCGGCGCGCAGCTTAACTGAGGTAACGACAGGCCGCCCCATGGCGACGCAGGCATTGTGACGGATTACCGATCATGGGCGGCGCCCGAGCCGCAGCCGTGCGGGCGCGTTGCCGATCCACATTATGTAACGCACGATCTCCTGCAGTCGCGAATCGCCGACATGTAGCGAGCCACCGACAGCTCGCGCGTGACGCGCGTCACACGTACAAACCTGTCTGTAGCGTCGCCGGCCCTCGTCCGGCGCTTACCATAAAGTGTCAGGGGATTTTCAAATGCGTTTCTGCGTCAATCTCTTGCTGGCAGCGCTCGCTGCCTCGGTGCTGGCCCTGGCCGGTTGCGGGAGCAGCATGACCACCGATGCACGGTCCTCTGGCAGCGGCGGCGTAGAGGCGGTCATGAGGGATGCCGCCACAGCGGCTGCCACTGTCACTGCCTCACCGGAGGGCGCGACCGTCGATGCCGCAAACCGCACCGACACCGAGATCGTCTCGCTGAGTTCCGGGCAGTGTGCCACCGTCGACGCGTACAGCACCACGGCCGGGACGCCCATCGTGCAATCGCCCTGCGAAGGCGTGTCGGAGCAACGCTGGTCGCTGACTCCCAGCGGGAACTACTACCACATCGTGTCCGTCGGCAGTGGGCAGTGCCTGAATGTCAGCAGCGGGTCGACTGCAAAGGGAGATCCGATCATCCAGTGGCCCTGCCAGACGAATGGAGCGACCAATGATCAATGGTCGATCGTGGCGGTGGGCCAATACTACGAACTCGTGTCGGCGTTTGACGGTCAGTGCTTGAACGTCGATAACAACTCCCTGGCGGATGGCGCGGCGCTGATCCAGTGGCCTTGCGCATCCTTTGAGCCGAGCAATTACAATGACGTGTGGAGCCTCGCGGCGCCCTCGGGGGCGAAGATCACCGACAGCAGCGGCAATGTCTGGACGATCACGAGCGGTGTCATTTATAGGAACGGGGCTGAGGCCGGCAAGTCTGCGAATGTGGCGCAGCTGCTCTACGACAACAACGATCTCTATCAGGAAAACACCGCCGGCCTCTGGTATGTATGGAATGGCAGCACGTGGATACCGGCCAAGGATCCGCGCGCGACGTCCTCGCCGAGCGGCACGATCGTACCGGCGGCGACGCAGATCACCGACAGCAGCGGCAATATCTGGGCCATCGACCGGGGCGAGGTCTATGAAAACGGCGCATTGGCCGGCGAGTCTTCGAATGTGACGGAATTGCTCTATGACGGCGGCAGCATCTATCAGGAAAACTCCGCGGGCAAATGGTACCTTTGGAATGGCAGCACCTGGACACCCACCAGCGCTCCCGCGGTCGGCACGTCGACACTGTCGTGGACCGCACCGACAGAAAACACGAACGGCACTCGCCTCACGGATCTCGCGGGCTATAGGATTTACTACGGCAGCGCGCCAGGCGCCCTCACGCACAGCATACAACTGGCAGATCCCAAGGCGACCAGTTACGTGGTCGGCAAACTGAGTCCGGGCACCTACTATTTCAGCGTCGCAGCCTACGCGACGGACGGCACCCAAAGCCCGCTGTCATCCGTGGGCTCCAAGGTCATTCTCTAAAGCCGCCGCCGCACGCTCATTTTGATTCCATTCCCCGCTGTACCCCGGCCTCCACCGGCGCTGGGCGGCCTCATGCGAGCGCCGCCCTTCGCTTGTACTGCTCGAGACGCATCGCTCTCGTCAGGCAGCCTTGACGTGGCGGGCGGCCGCATCAGCGGTGTCCTCGGGCCGGGTATTGAACGCGATCGCTGCCTGCGGCGCGGCGTTGTGGACGATGTTCACGACCGTTTCGAATAGCGCCAGGCTTTTCGGTGGAATCCTGAGGCCGCCACCGATCACCACGCAGTCGTAGAGGACGCCCTTCAGTGCTTCCTCGAGCATGGCGCCGCCGGCTGCGTCGGGGGTGATCATGCACGTATCGCCTTGCCATCCTCTTTCCCCGATCTTCGCGACCGCCACGGCAATACCCGCGTTGATCTTCTGGGCATCGAAGCCCGGCGGTAGGGACGGGTCCGAAAAGTCGACGGTTTCGGGCTTTTGCCCTATGAACAGGATGCGGGTCATGAGATTTCTCCAATTCAGTCAGCGGTCATCGGACAGGTGGGGCAGATAGTTCAGTGAGCGAGAGTGCGCCGCAGGAAGTCGCCGGCGATGTCGAGTGCTTCGCGCGCGGCATGCAGAACCGCAAGGTTGGCGGGGAAGACGTGCACCATGCCCTCCCAGACGTGCAGCTCGGCTGCCGAGCCGGACTGCGTCAGTCGATCTGCGCAGCGGCGCGCATCGTCGAGCAGGATCTCGTCCTCGCCGACGTGAAGCAGGACAGGAGGCAGATTGGCCAGGTCACCATATAGCGGCGATACGCGGAGGTCTTTGGCGTCCATCCGCCCGAGATAGGAATGCCGGGCAGTCTCCAGCGTTGCGCGAGTCAACAGGGGATCGTGCTTCGCTCGCGCCACGATGCTGTCGCCGGTCAGAGCCAGGTCGGTCCACGGGGACATCACCGCGACGGCCACCGGGAGTGACACCGCACGGTCCTGCGCGGCTTGCGCCATGCGCGCGGCTATACTCAACGCCAGCCCGCCACCCGCAGAGTCGCCGGCGATGGCAATTCTCGAAAAACCTGCGCCTGCCAGCCCGCGATAGACCGAGTCGGCATCGTCCAGTGCCGCCGGGAACGGTCGCTCCGGAGCGAGAGAATAATCCGCAACAAAGGCAGGCGCCCCGGCGCGCACCGCGAGCTGGCCCACAAAATGCCGATAGGCTTGCGCCGATCCGACGACATAGGCACCGCCGTGAAGATAGAGGATTGCGGCATCGGCGACGACGTCATCGGGGCGACACCACCAGCCGGGAACACCACCCACCGTCCCCGCTGCGTAGGCGACGCCCGCGGCGTCTGGGGTCCGCTCCATCAGCGCATCGAACGCAGCGCGACCGCCCGGTCCTAGATCGAGCGTGGGCTGCAGCGCGATCATCGCACGCATCCCCAGCATCGCTGCCCGATCGAGCAGATGTTCAGGATGGAATTTTGTGGTGGCACGGGCTGACGGTTCTGTGCTCATAGCTCGATCTCCTGCAGCTCCGAAGGCTCGGCTGCGCGTGCGCTCAGTTTGAAGATATGATCGATGACGAACTGCGGCCGTTCCTCTGTCATGAAATGCCCGCAGCCGGTAAGGGTATGCGCTTCGACGTTCTCGGCGATCATCGAAACCATGGTGCCGACTTTGTCGCCGAGTCCCATCTCTCCGCCCAGTGCGACAACGGGCAGTGTAATCCTTGCCGCCATCAACGCTTCGGTCTGCTCAATGCTGGCAAAGGCGGCGCGATAGACTCCCATGCTGCCCAGCACGCCCTCGGTCCCGGCGAAGCTGCGTAAATACTCGTCGATCACCAGCGGGCTGAACGCGGCGTGGTTGACGACATGATCGCCTTCAAAGAACCAGGTGAGGAAGGCGCGCTCGTTGCCGACGATCAGACGTTCGGGCACTCCCGGCGCTAGCGGCAGGATCCACCACCACATTGATCCCTGCGCCATCGACTCGGCCGTGTAGGAGAATACGGCCCGCAACACGGGGCCGAGCATCACGGGGGCTTCGACATAGAGCAGTCCTGCAACCTCCTGCGCATGATCGGCAGACCAGATCAGCGCGGGTAGCGCACCCATGTCGTGCGCCGCATGAATCAGCGGCTTGCCACGGCCGAAACCAATCGCGGCGGCGAGCGCGCGGCATTCTTCGGCGAGTGAACGGGCGTCGTAGCCGTCCGTGCCAGCGGGTTTATCACTGTCGCCATAGCCGCGCATGTCAGGAATCAGAACCGCCATTCCGGCTTCGGCCAATGCCGGGGCGACCTCGCGCCAGGCGTACGAGGTCGACAGGAAGCCGTGCCACAGGATTACCGGCGTCCCCGTAAGGTCGCCGCCGATCCTATAATGCAGCCGGACGCCGCCGATGGTCGTGCTTCTGCTTTCGAAGCCGGGGATCGTGGCGGGCGAAGTGGTCATCGAAATATCCTCGTCGGAAGCCGGAATGATCAAGCGGGTACGGGGTCGGGAAGCACTGGATAATCAATGTTTCCGGTCGAAAGGATCGAACAGGTCGGGCATTCTCAAGACCGGTTTCAGGGCGCGCCGACCGGCACGGCCAAGACAGATTTTTGCGTCGATTTGGCTGGCTCGGTCCCTTTTCCGTGAACCGCAGAGCTACCGAGCGGGCCGGCAAGCTCTTCGAAGAAGTCACGCAGGGTGCGCGGCTCGCGGCCGAGCAGCGCCCGCAACGTAAGGGCGTTTCCGCGCAGCCCCTGATGGTCATACCAGTGGAACATCTTCTCGAGCGCCGCCGCGCCCGGACCCGACCCTGCGGCGGCCGTTTTTTGGTCAGCAGTCGCGGCCTTCACGGGGCGGCCCAGGACTTCGCTGATGAGTGCTGCGATTTCGCGGCGGTCGAGCCATCCTTCCGAGCAAAGTTCGAACGTTCCGTACAGCAGACGATCTTCGGTCAGTGCGATTGCGGCGGCCTCGGCAACGTCACGGTAGTCGACTCGGGAAAAGCGGCTGTCGGCGGACCAAGGCTCTGCGAAGACTCCGCTTTGCCTGATCTGACTCCAGCTACCGGCGAAGTTTTGGAAAAATACGGTCGGGTGGAGGAACGTATACTCCATCCCGGACGTGAGTACGGCGTCCTCCACGGGCGCCTTCCCCGCGTGGTTGGCGAGCTCGGCCAGGACCGGATGGATGACTGAGGAGAAGACGAAACGCTCTACGCCTGCATCCTTGGCAGCCTGCACAACGCGTATCCCGACCTCCGCTTCGTTCGGCATAAATGCCGGGGCGATATAGAAGACCCGATCCACGCCCTGCATGGCGGTTCGCACACTATCCGGGTCAGTAAGATCGCCGACCAGCGTCTCGATGGCTCCGGCCGATTTCACCGCGTCAATTTCATCGAAATCTCTGACGAAGCCGCGGACTCTTGCGCCACGCTTCTTTAGATCGGGAACGACCATGCCGGCGAACTTTCCCGCCGCGCCAATGGCCAATATCAAAGGGGATTTCTGAGACATCGTGTGCCTCTCGAGGCTTGCATATATGAGGGCCCGGCATTCTCGAGAATTCTCCGGGTTTGGCGTGCGGATGAGGCACGATTTTCAGACCCGATCGACGCGCTCGATTTTGCGCGAGAAACAAAGACACACAATCATTGTCGGTGGCGACGTTCAGCGGCTTAACCTGGATCAGTAAATGAACGATCTGCGCGAACCTAACTCTTGTGCGACTCCGAAGACCCCCTCTTGTGCGATGCCGAAGATCGCGTCTTGTGCGATGCCGAAGACCCCGTCTTCGGTGCGCTGTTGGAAGCCTTCCTTGTCCTCCTGTTCCGTGGTGCATCGGTGTTGATGACGCGGTCGAGGTTCGTGATCAGTCGCGTGAGCAGGTCGGTAAGCTGGGCGGCTTCTTGATCCGTGAAGTCGCTCAACACGTCGCGATTGCCTTGGAACAGAACAGCACATGCCGCCGGAAGACGAGAGCGTGCGATCGCCGTCAATGAGATACGGCTGCTGCGTCCGTCATCCGGATCAGGCGTGCGTCGGACCAATCCGTCCCGCTCCATTCGGGCCAGCATCTGCGCCATCGACGGCTGCTCTACTTTGGCAAATCGAGCCAAATCACGTTGCGACTGTGCCTTACCCTCCTTGATTGCAACCAGCACTGGAATATAGCCCACACCGAAACCGATCGGCTTGAGACGCAACTCGCTCAGACGTTCGAACCCCCGCGCCGCAAGGCTGATGAGGTGTCCCGGCGTCGACAGCACATCCAAGTACGCTCGCCTACTTTTTTGCATAGGAACCTATTTACATATCCGTGGCCGCTGATACAATACTATGGCTGACCGTCCAATGGCAGATCGACGCGCTCCGTCTCATCCGAAAGGTGGTCCATTGCAATGGACAACGATATTGAAGTCCTCGAGCGTATGTATAGCTGCTTCAATGCGAGGGACATTGATGGTGTGCTTGGCGCGCTCTCCCATGATGTCGCCTGGGCCAACGGCATGGATGGCGGCCACGTCCACGGGCGCGAGGGTGTCCGTGAATATTGGACTCGCCAATGGGCCATCGTCAGCCCGCGCGTCGAGCCGGTAAGCTTCGACAGGGCTCCAGATGGGTCAATCGTCGTCGAGGTTCGTCAGTCTGTCCGCGATCTGCAGGGCAGACCGCTCAAAGATCAAACGCACGGGCTGCGGGACAAAACCGTCGGGCATGTATTCCACCTTCGAGAAGGCAAGGTCACTCGCTTCGACGTCGCCGATGCCTCTTAGGCATCGCTTTTTCCGAGGTGAGTATCGAAGGAGAACCGCGAATCACGGATATGGCGGATAGCTCATGTCAGCGTCAATTCCAAGAGCTTGCCACTGAAGGAGAGGGGATTTTGTCGAATGCCTTCGTCACCAAGCTCTCCGGCCAGGGGCAACTGTCATTGGAGGACATAGGATTGCTCGACGCCCTGTGCGGAACGCAGCGCAATGTTCCTGCTCGGCAAGACCTGATCCGCGAGGGGGACGAACCGGGACCGATTTTCATCATTCTCAGGGGCTGGGCCTGCCGCTACAAGCTGCTTCCCGAAGGCACGCGCCAAATCACGTCCTTCCTGATGCCCGGCGACTGCGGTGACCTGCATGCCTGCGTGTTGGACCGCATGGAGCATTCGATTGCAACGTTAACGCCCGCGCGGGTCGCCCTCGTGGATCGAAAGCGCATTGAGGAGCTCATCGTTGTGCGGCCGGCCATAACCCGAGCTTTTTGGTGGAGTCAATTGGTCGACGAAGACACGTTAAGAGCCTGGATCGTCAGCATGGGTCGGCGCGACAGTGTGCAGCGCGTGGCGCACCTGATGTGCGAGCTGTATGTCCGCGCCCTCAACATAGGATTGACGGTGGATGACCAATTTGCGATGCCGCTGACACAAATCGTGCTCGGTGATGCGCTCGGCCTGACGCCGGTGCACGTCAATCGTGTTCTCCGGAAACTGAGAATTGACGGTGTGATGAGCCTGAGCCACGGAACCCTGGTGATTGCAGACGTGCGCAGACTCGCAGTTGTCGCAGGTTTTGATGACAACTACCTGCATCGGCGCCTCGCCCGGACGTCGAGGATGGGGGACAGGAAAGAGTTGCACGGCCCGCCCTGATTAGATTGGGCAGGTTCACCTGGACTGCGCGGTCACGGTGCGATGGAAACCGCGTTCACGAACGACAGTAATCTGCAGCATGGTTCAGCGCCTCACGCATGGCATATTACTTATTTCAGAGCGCTTTGGAACCGGGTCTCAAGCTTGGGCGTCGCCGGCCGATATCGCCGAGACACAGTCGAACACGGAAGACGCCAGTGAATCGCAAAATCGCCATCGCCATCAGCACTCCGACCTACTCATCCTGGCTCAACCAAGTCGAACTGTGGTCCGGAGAATCGAGCGTAACGTCATTCGTCATGTCGAGTTTCAAGCCGCGAAAAAAGTTCGACCCCTCTACAAGCGCAGTGAATTGAAATCCCGGCACCTGCTGAATTACGAAGCGGACCATTCCATCAACACCATGCGCGCCCAAACCCGGCGGATTCGAACTCTGCTCTTGGCAACCAGGTCTTCGAACTCAGAAACCACGGTCTTCCCGCAAAACGGTGCGCTCCGACGGGGCCGGGGTATTCATGCGAATCTCTAACCTGAGCGTCTCCTCGAGAATCCTCGTCGTCCTGTTGATCGGCCTGACGGTTCAAATCGCGCTGTCCGTCGTGATGTTGTTCAATCTTCGTCACGACCTGATGGCGAACCGTGAAACGGGCATCAGACGACTTGATGAAACCGCTTACAGCACGATCGCCTATTACTATGACCGCTCGCAAAAAGGTCTGATGTCCGAGGCGGAGGCGCAGGAAGCGGCCAAGGAGGTCGTCCGCTCGCTTCATTTCGATCAATCGAACTACTACTTCATCTGGGATCTGGAGGGTGTCGGCGTCGCTCATGGCAGCGTCAAGACCCTCGAGGGGAAGAACCTTCTCTCTGACGAAGCGGCGCGAACCCAGCCCTACATCCATGACATGGTCGGTAAACTCGTCGCCGTCGGGAAGAGCCCAGACCACGAGGGCATCACGACCTACAACATGACCCGCCCCGGAGAGCACGTCGCGCTCAGGAAGCTCGCCTACGCCAAACTCTTCAAACCGTGGGGCTGGGTTATCGGTACCGGCGTCTACACCGAAGACATCGATGCGCAATTCTGGAGGCAGGCGAAATGGGACCTTCTCTTCGTCCTCGTCTTGATCCTTTTGGCCGGCATCCCCTCGACGCTTCTGGCGCGGGATCTTTCGCGGGCGCTGCGGCGGACGTCCGTCAGGGTTGCCGCCGTGGCGGCGGGTGAACTGGACGGCGATGTGCCCGACACGGACCGGGGCGACGAGGTGGGACACATGGCCCGCGCCCTCCTGGTTCTCAGAGACAACAGCATCGAAGCCATGCGGCTCAAATCCGAGCAGGCGGCGCTGAGGGCGGCGAGCCATGCGAAGTCTGAGTTCCTGGCAACCATGAGCCACGAGATCAGAACGCCCCTCAATGGGGTCGTCGGCACCATCGCCCTGCTGAGCGCCACGCAACTTGATGATGAACAGGCCGCGCTGGTGCGGATCTCCACGGAATCGGCCGACCAGCTGCTTTCCATCATCAACGATGTGCTGGATTTTTCGAAGCTCGAGGCGGGTGCGGTTGAGTTTGAGCAGATCGCCTTCAGTCCTGAACAGATCGTCAAGGGCGTCCGTGACCTCTATGCGGGGAACGCCCGCGAGCACGGTCTCGAGTTCTGCGCGGAGATCGCCGCCGACGCCCCGCCTTGGCTGCGCGGAGATCCGACGCGTCTTCGACAGATCCTCAATAACCTGCTCAGCAACGCCATCAAGTTCACGCCCTCCGGCTCGGTGCGCCTCGCCATCACCTATGCCCCCCTCGAGGGGGATCGGGTCGCTTTGACCTTCTCCGTGACGGATACGGGCATCGGCATCTCTGCGCAGGCGCGCGGCAAGCTCTTTGGCATGTTCAGCCAGGCAGACAGCTCTATCACCCGGGTATTCGGAGGCTCCGGTCTCGGGCTAGCCATCTGCAAGCGCCTCACCGACCTGATGGGCGGGGAGATCGGCGTCGAAAGTTCAGTCGGCCGGGGTAGCGTCTTTACCGTCACCATTCCCTTCAGCCGGGCGGCGGAACCACCGGTGAAGACCGACAATCCGTGTCAGTGGTCGCAAGGGAGCATGAGCGAGGCGGGCCTTCATGTGCTGGTGGCCGAAGACAACGCCGTCAACCAGCTCGTGATCCGTAGGGTCCTCGAGAGTTTCGGCTGCGAGGTGACGATCGCAGCCAACGGCGCCGAGGCCGTCGACCGGCTCGTTGAGGGGCACAAGGACGTCGTCTTCATGGACGTGCACATGCCTGTCATGGACGGCATCACGGCGACCCGTGCGATCAGGGCCCTAGGCGGCTCCAGCGCCCGCACGCCCATCATCGCCCTCACGGCGAATGCCCTGCCGGGCCAACGGGACGAGTATCTCGCCGCCGGAATGGACGATTACGTTTCAAAGCCCATCCAGCCCAAGGAGGTTTGGAGCGCTCTCAATAGGGCGATCGCCGCCGCAACGGTGCGTGAGGCCAAAGATGGGGGCCCGGATGGAGACGTCGTCAGTCCCGTTGTAGCGGTGCGTTAAGGCCCGTCGGCTCATCGGCGCGCAGCCGCGTCCACAGTCCACAGTCCACAGTCCACAGTCCACAGTCCACAGTCACCCTTCGCGCAGCTGCAATCGCGGATTTGATCCGATTAATTCGAGGTGCGCGCGGCCAGGACAGAGGAGGACAGCTGTACCACCTGATGTGCAAGACCGCCAAGTCGCGCGAGGTACAAAATACTGGTAGCGGTAATGATGACCCGGGACTCTTAATAGAAGCGGACGCCCGATAGAAGCGGACGCCCGCCGCAATGTGTTGCTGCGCGATCTAGCGGCTGTGGTCAGCGCCTTTTGTCGTTTTTCGGGACCCGGAATCATGGAGGGAGCCAGATGAACGTTTCCAATTTTTGCTCGATGGTCGCCACATTTATCCTCGCCCTCTTCAGTGCTGGATACGTTATGGCTGATCTTCCGACAGGCTGGACCATTGCCGGGAGTGCACCCGCAGATTACGAATTTTCGCGCGACGGAACCACCGCGGCTGTCGGCAAATTCAGCGCCTCAATTGATGCCAAGTCTGGGGCAAATGGATTCGGAACATTAATGCAGATGATCGACGCCGAAAAGTACCGCGGCGGTCGATGGAAGTTGAGTGGTTACCTGAAAACTGAAGATGCTGCCCGTGCGCAGATGTGGATGCGGGTAGAGGGACCCGATCGCAAAGTGCTGGCGTCCGATAATATGGATTCCCGTCCGGTCACCGGCACAAGCGGTTGGAATCGCTATGAAATTGTCCTCGATGTCCCCGCCGAAAGCGTCGAAATCGCATTTGGCTTCTTGCTCGCGCAACGAGGTACGGTGTGGGGCGACAATTTTAGTCTCGAAAAAGTTGCCTATACGGTCCCGGTTACCTCCAAGACCACCTCTGCGTCGAGCCGGCCTAAAGAGCCCGTCAATACTGATTTCGAGATCTGAAGCAGCACTTCGGCTGGCCCCGGCATCAGGCTCAACTGTCTGCCAATTTCTGGAATTCATGGAGATCGTCTGATCCGAGATAGTCTGTGGCGCGACATTCAGCGGACATCATTCGATCCAATGCATGAGTTTCAAAATAGTAAACTGTGTCCCACGCTTGATCGCGCATAGCGATTGTTCGATGCAGGTGGATCAAATTGTTACCAAGCGCCTCAGCCAGTTTGCGCATGTTTCTTGTATGCATGGCGACCTTCCAGAATCGTGTCGTGGGATCGTCGGAGTCGAAGATGGGTGGGGGCATGCGACGCATTGCTTGCAAAGAGTGGGTGGAGAGGATTTCCGCTACCAGATTTTCTTCGAGCTTGGAGATCCCAAGCGTTCCTGGTGACAACGATGAGATCCGCCAACATGTGATCCGCGCATGACAGAAACCAAACAAAAGCTCATCGAGCGGTTGTTCGCGCAACATCGCACGGCCCTGCAAGCATTTTTCCTCCGCCGGATGAGGATCAAAGAGGATGCGCCTGATTTGGTTCAGGAGGCGTACCTGCGGATGTTGCGAGTCAAGGATGCCAACGCATTGCGCAATCCGGAAGGGTACCTGTTTACTGTGGCGAGCAACCTGGTTTATGAGCACTCGGTGCATAATCGGTATCAGACCACCCTGGTCGATGGCGACCGCGTTCCTGTCGATGACGAGTGTGCGGCGCCGTCCGGGTTTGAGGAGCTATTCGATGCACACGTCCGAGCCACCAGGCTGCGTGAAGTGTTGGCCCAATTACCGCCAAAATGCCGGGCTGTCGTCTTTATGAAGTACCAACATGGATTGAGCTATGAGGAGATTGCGAAGGAGTTGCAGATTTCGACACATATGGTGCATAAGTACCTGGGCACGGCATTGACCCATTGTCGACGGCGTATGACACGGTTGAAATGAAGACATGATCCGATCCGAGCAATCCGTGCGTTTCGTCGTCACGCAAATAGCGGCAGATTGGTACATGGCGCACCGCGCCGGCCCCCTGTCACAGACCAAGCGCGAAGAGTTTCTCGCATGGATTAAAGCGTCACCGATGCATATCGAGGAGTACCTCGCCATTGCGTCACTCGAGCGGGCCCTCCCGGAGGCGGTAAAATCGCCAAGACTTACTCTGGCTTCTTTGATTGAATCCGCGCAGGAGACCCCGGTGTCCAACGTCGCCGATTTCGTGTGGAACCCATTGCTCGCTCTTGCTCAACCCTTGGTGGCATCGAGGACTCGGCGCAACTGGTGGGCCGTTGCCGCCCTCGTAAGCCTGAGCGTCGCCGGTGTTCTCGTTGTATCGAGATTCCGAAATGAAAATGACCTGATGCCACCGATGGGACCGAAGACTTATGTGACCGCTCACGGCGAGCAGAGCACCTGGCGCTTGCCGGATGGTTCGATACTTCATCTTGACACTGATACGAGCGTCACGGTGCGCCTGTCGTCCCGCGAGCGCTTGTTGGAGCTCGATCATGGGCAAATAGCCGTCACTGTCGAGCATGACCTGAATAAGCCGCTGCGGGTACACGCGGGATCTACCACTGTGACTGCCGTCGGAACGGAGTTCGATGTTTTTCGCACGCCAGAGGCGGACGTCATCACGGTGATGACCGGTGCCGTCGATGTATCCAGCGATGCCTCGCTCGATTCGAGATCGTCAAGCAGCGGATCGTTCCAGACGTTGCGCTCCGGTGCAGACCAACAGACGCCGGCTGCCCCTGTGAAAGCTCGCGACGTAACCGCCCGGACGTTGCATGTCGGCGCTGACCAACAGGTGCGGGTCGCTAATGGCGTCCTCCCTGCGGCGCCGACCTCTGTTAGAGCTCGCGAAGTAGTTGCGTGGTTGGAGAAGAAAATTATTTTTGACCGGCGGCCACTCGGTGAAGTAGCCGACGAGTTCAATCGTTATAATGTCGCCCAAGTTGTGGTCGAGGATCCTGCGCTTCGCCGCACGCCGATCAGCGGCGCATTTTCTGCTGACGATACCGAGTCCTTTGCCGCCTTCTTGGCGTCGCTGGAAGGTGTGCACGTTGATCATTCGCAGACTAATTTTCGGGTTTACCGCTCGCCACCCCAGCCACCGTCGCGGCAGCAAGCTAAGCGAAGCCGGCCGCCAAACGAGTGAGCTGCGAATGCTTGTGCAAGGAGCGAAGTCGTCCCAGTCGAGCTGCCTAAAAGCTCCAGGTGATCGTCATCCCCACCGTGCGAGGCCGTAACGTATACGCGTACATCAACGAGGAGCCGGCTGCGTCCGGGGCGCGCTGAAGCTGTGGCCGGGCATTCACGAGATTATTCGCAAAGAAACGTAGATTTACACCGGACCACGCCATACCTAACTGCAGATTCAGCACGTAGTACGCCGGGTCCGCAGTGAGGTTGGGATCATAAACGCTGTTCGGATCGTGTTCCGTAAACGGCCCCGGATTGTGGCTGTGCACGATTTCATCGGCGCGCACGTAAGCAGCCGTAGCGCCAGCCGGATGCCATTCGTAGCGGGCGCTGACCGTGCCAGCCCAGGGCGCGGGCACCGACGGAACTCCGCCCACGACCGTGTCCCGGTCCACGATGACCTGTCCGTCGGCGATTCGCAGCGTCCGGGTGTAGCGGACATCGAGAGAGCCCACGGCGATCGCAAGTTTGAGCTGATCGGTCAGCAGCGCCTCGGCGCCAAGATCAAATCCCCTGCTTCTTGCCGAGCCCGCGTTGGTCGTGAAACTGTTGCCACACGCGTCCAGAAAACGCTCCTGAATTCCGTTCCATCGAATGTCGAAGATGCTGGTATCGAGGTGCAGCCGGCGGTCTAACAGTTCGTTCTTGGTACCCACTTCGAAACTCCACACAGAGTCCGGGCCGAGAGTTGAGTTGTCAACGCTGCCATCACATCGTGCGGGAGTCCCGCTGGGGGCGCCCGCACGAAATCCCTTGGCGATGACGGTGTAGAATAGATTGTGGCCGTCGAGCTGATAGGACAGATCGAAACGTGGGGTCGGTGGAAGGGTTTCCCGATCACTGATATGCGCGAACGGTGCCGATCCTGCATTGGCGAACCCCGCGGTGTGCGAGGAACCGCGGCTTTCCAGCCAACCGATGCGCATTCCTCCGCCAATGCTCCAGAACCTGTTCAGTGACCATCGACACTGACCGAACGCGGAAGTCTCCGTTATGATGTTGTAGTCGTCGTCCAATATACCGGGGTCATTGGGCGCAGCGATCAGGTAAGTATCCTGTGTCGTGTCTTGGCGCAGTCTCGAATAAAAGAGTCCGCTGAGCCACTCGATCGGCGTTCCCGAATCCGCGGACGCCAGCCGCACCTCCTCGGAGAATTGAATTTGGTGGAGAGTCAACAGAGTGGGAACGGCGTCTTCGTAGGAGGTCGGAAAAGCGGGCCCCAGTGGGTTGCCAAAACCGCCGAAATACTCGACCCCGGCAACATTCGTCGTATCGACGGTGGCCGTTGCGTACCGGTCGACATAAGATGTGATGGCCGTCAGATTTGCGCCGTCCAGTTGATCCCGCACCGCGAGCGACCCGATCATCAGGTCGTCGTCGGCGGGTTGGCGCAATAGTTTGCCGTTCTCCAGAATCCCTGGGGTAGGTGGCGCGGCATAATATGCCGGCGTGTCATGCACGTGCAGCGACTGAAAACTGAACGAGGGCGTGATTCGTACCGTATCTTTCGGTTCGAACAAGAGAGCAAGACGCACAGCCCTGTCCGTAGCTCTGTTCGCGTCCGCATCGACAACCGCTCCGGTAAATGGGTCAATGCGATTCACGTAGCCGCTGTCCTCCCGATACCACGCGCTGACTCGGGTACCCACGACGTTTGGTATGATCGGACCGCCGATGGCAGCACCACCCTCGAGATTGCCCCCTCCATGGTCTGTGGCCGATACTTCGGAACGATACAGCTCGCTCGTCGTGGTGGTGCTGGGTTCATTGGTGACAAAACGGATCGCCCCACCCTCTGCGCCGCGACCGAAAAGAACTCCTTGCGGGCCACGAAGCACCTCGACCTGGGCCAGATCGAACGTGACCGGGTATGCATTGCCGAACGTGGTATGCGGAGTCTGAATCGGCGTGTCGTCGACATAGATGCCAGTCGTCGCATCGCCCGAATCTGCACTGATTCCGCGTATTGCGATGTTGGTCAGGATTCCCGGACCATACTGCGGGCTGAAATCGTATTCTACGCCGGTGGTCGCGGCCGCAATCCCGCCGATGCCCTCAATTCCGGACGCCTCCATGTCAGCCGGGGAGAGCACGCTGATGCTCATGGGAACCGTACTCAATACTTCGTCGCGTTTCATGGCAGACACCACGATCTGACCAAGCGAATCGAGCAAGGGCGAATATGTACCCGTCAATTCCGGGCCAGGAGACTTCGCAGAAACAGGTCTCGGCCGCTCAAATAGCTCGACGGTGCGGTCATTGAGAAACTGGAATTGGAGACCGGTGCCTTCCAGCAAATGCGTGAGCCCCGATGTTGTCGTCATACCGGCAGGAACCGCCAACGACATTTTTCCGAGCGCCAGCTGCGACACATACACGAATTGCAGACGTGTTGAGAGCGCAAATGCCGCCAACGCCGCGGGGAGCGGCTGCGCCGGGATGGTTTCCCGAACGACGACTTCCGGCGGGACATGGTCCGCAGCCAGCGAGTCTGTTCGAATCACAATCAGGAGACACAGCGCATACAGCGTGGATTGATCAAACTTGATCATGTCTTCTCCCATTTTGACATGACGAGCCCTGCGCTTCCCCGACGCCTGCGCTACTGAATCTTAGCTCCGCCGAAGGGTGACTTCCATGCGTCGGAGCCGGCGTTCTTAACCAGCAGAAAACGCTGCAACGCAAATGCAGGCGGCGACGCGATGCGCGAGTCCCGCGTGACGTCGCAGGAGTCTCAGGCAACCGGTGGTGAGAGAGTGACCCGAACTTCGCATCTCGGTGTCGGCACCCTTGGCGCGTTCCTCCAGTCATGAAGTGCGGAACGGGACGTCGTGCGCGATAAGTGTTTGTGAGAGATGGTTTGCTCGCCTCCGTATAATACGAGTCTAAATGACCGATCCATATCCGCAGCGGATCGTTTGCCTCACCGAGGAGCCCACCGAGGTTCTCTATGGGCTCGGCGAGCAGCATCGAATCGTCGGTATCTCCGGCTTTACCGTGCGCCCTGCCCGGGCGCGCAAGGAAAAGCCGCGGATCTGCGCGTTCACGACCGCGAAGATCGAGCGTATCCTCGAATTGCGGCCAGACCTTGTCGTCGGATTTTCAGATATCCAGGCCGATATCGCCCGGGAACTCATTAAGGCGGGAGTTGAAGTCTGGATCAGCAATCATCGCTCCGTTCAGGGCATACTCAGCTACGTACGCCGCCTCGGCGCGATGGTGGGCGCGGCCGACCGGGCGCACCGCTATGCAACGCAACTCGAACACCGAATAGAGCAACTACGGCAGCGCTCCTCGCTGTTTGCGCACCGACCGCGGGTCTACTTCGAAGAATGGGACGAGCCGATGATTACAGGCATTCGCTGGGTGAGCGAGCTCATAACGATCGCCGGCGGCGAAGACATTTTTCCCGAGCGCGCCGCTTGCTCGCTCGCGAAGGATCGTATCCTGGCGGATTCAACCGAGATCATCCGCCGCGCGCCTGAGATCATCTTCGGATCCTGGTGCGGCAAGCGGTTTCGCCCCGACATCGTCGCTGATCGAGCAGGATGGTTCGACGTTCCTGCCGTGCGAGACCGCGAGCTGCACGAAATCAAGTCCCCATTGATCCTCCAGCCAGGCCCCGCTGCCCTGACCGATGGACTGGACGCCATCCACCAGGTAATCCGGCGCTGGGCCGCGCGCGGGGACCGATGACGCCAGCCAGCCCGCCGACGTTCTCCGCCGTGAACGGCGAAGATTCCTCCGGCGCCACGCACGAGCTAGGCTCCTGCATGGTCCCTTCGGTGGGTTCCTGCTTCACCGAGGCTGGGTGCGTCATAGTCGTGCGACCACGGCCAGAGCCATCCTCTCGACAGGCTGACGAGCGCCACCCGACCTGCACAACGTGATTGTTCGCACCCTGCTAGGGACCCGCCTATCCCCGCCATTCGCAGCGTAGCACCGGCACAAAAAGGGCATACCATTTAGCGGTCGGTGTGGGCCGCGTATTTTTTGTTTTACGTGCTCGCCACTTGCCTTGCTACGTTGTGCTACATATGCTACATTTCCCCGATCATGAAGATCCGGACGATCACCCAACGAGAGCTCCGAAATCAGTCGGCCGCTGTGCTTCGTGAGGTGGAGGCCGGACGAACGATCATCGTGAGCCGAAACGGCACGCCGGTGGGGGAGCTTCGGCCCATTGGGCGACGTCGCTTTGTTCCTCGCGCGACCATCGCCGATTCTGCAGGTAGCGCGGCGCGGATCGATGCCGCTCAATTCCGTGACGATCTCGATTCCGTGGTCGATCCGCACGCTGATGGCTGAGGCGACTCGCGGTGTTCTGGACACTTCCGTTGTTATCGATCACGACCAGATCGACGCCGAGCGACTTCCCGATGCATCCGCAATCACTGCGGTGACGCTTGCCGAGTTGGCTGCGGGTCCACATGCGACCGAGAATAAAGACGAGCGTGCCCGGCGCCAGGATCGATTGCAGTGGGCAACGGCCATTTGGGATCCATTGCCTTTTGATGCGGAATCGGCGCGCATGTACGGCCGCATTTTTGCCGCTGCGCGGGCTGCCGGACAATCAAGCCGCGCACGCTTGGCGGACTTGCTCATCGCTTCCACGGCTGCGGCGCACGAATTGCCACTGTACACACGCAACGCCTCCGACTTCGCTGCCCTGAAGCGAATCGTCAAAGTCGTCGCAATCTAGTGCCAAAAACGACTATTGGCGCCACGACTGAATGGATCAGAAGAAGCCCGGCAGACCGGCAGACCGGCAGATCATTTCAAAGCTTCAAACTCTGCTCCACCGGACCTGGATGCGGCCCTACAGAGACGTCAGTGCGCCGTTGCTCGCCTGCGAATGACCTTTTCCGATACCCGGCAAGCTCAGTGATTACGCCGATCGCCTCGTCCCCGCGTTAGACGGAACCAAATGCAGGCCCGGTTGCGAACGGTAAGACCGAACGCAAGCATGCTTGCGTTTGGTATATCGCTCACCACGTACTAATACTAATCATCCAGGCGTCTCAACATCCCCCGCGACATCCGGGGGATCGCCGAACAAGAATGATCGCGATTGAAACCAGCGAAATGAGGCGAGTCCATAGTGGACTTCGCACCGCTCTGCCGATCGCGTGCGAACGATACTGTCGAGGTTGCCATCCGAGAATTTCGCGCGGTACTCGACGAGTGCGAGAGATTTGTCTCCGGGTGAACGATCCTTCGGGTACGCATAGAACGTGATGTACCCGCTCGGCTCAAGATCATTACCATCCGAGTCGATGAAGCGCCCCGATGCAGTAATCCGATAGCGGCACATGCAAGGGTCCGGGAATGACTTGGTCTGGAAACATGCCCCCGCCTCGCAGGCGTCGTCCGGAAGTGCGGCGTCACATTGGATCTCGTCGAACATTCCCATGATGCACCTCAGCTCGAAATTGGCGGCGCGGCGGCTGCCCCCGCGTCGTGGACCCGCTTGTAGAACGCTGCCAAGGAAATCGAACGCAGCCCCGTCGGCATGAGAAAATCTGCGCCCAGGCGCACTGCGAGTGCGGCGGCTTCGCCAGGCTCGAGCGCACGGGTGCGCATCACAGCGAAGCAGCGCCCGGGGCGTACCAGCGCGTCATCGATGTCACCCACGTTCGGCAAGTTCGTGGTGAAGATGATCTTTCGTCCCTGTGCGCGCACCACGCCATCCGCGATCGCGAGAAAGCGGTGCAGATTCACGTTGCCGTTGGCACGCGCCATCAGCAGGTGATCGGCGTCTTCGATCACGAAGGCATCATGACTGCCGGTGATGAATTCGACGAAAATCTCGTCATTGTCGAGCGCTCGCTGGTCGGCCGTGTAGAGCACCCGTGCGCTATCGCCCTTGCGAGCAGAGAGCGCCGCCAGAATCGCACGCACGAGACGAGTCTTGCCCGTGCCCGGAGAACCTTGCAGGATGAGCACGGCCTCGCGGGACGCGAGATAGCGCGCCACGAATGCCTCCACCGGTTCACCAAGCGTCGGATAGGCCTCGCTGAGCGGCTGCGGGTCGGCCATTTCGTCGAAGGACGCGCAGGATAGTCCCGTCGCCGAGTGAAAGTGCCAATCGATGGTAAACATCTCTCTGCGCGAGAACTGCTCCCCGACCAACCGCAATAGGCCATCGCGAGTGCATTCGAGTCTCTCGATGGAGTCCGCCCAGAAGTCGAAGGTCAGCGAGCCATAGTCGATTTTGCGCCGCCCACGCGCAGAAACGAACACGCCGGGCGCGTCGAGCAGCAGTGACGTCGCATCCACTCGGTGTGCGGTCATCCCCATGCGCAGCGCAAGCTCATCGAACAGCTTGTCGATCGGACGCCGGGCTGCGCAGCGCACGGTGCGCTGGATCGCGTAGCTCATGGCGCGCGTATCGAAAGTCTGAATCGCGCGCAGCTGGATGAGCGTCTGCGCGAGGTCGCCCTGCAGCGACAAATGCAGGGGAAGTCCCTCACCAAACGTCGAGATGCCTTCGAGATCGAATCTAAACCGGTTCATGAACGACACCCAGAAAAAAAGCCCCTGTCTGATACGCCAGGGGCTTTTTACCAAAGTGCGGCCGCCCGGCTCGAAACTAACGCTTCGAGCGGAAACCCGAAGCGGTCAAATCAACTTATGACTACACGTCGTTTGCAGTGACCGTAAGGTCATTGGCCTTCTCCGAAAGAACGGTTGTTCGCCTGAGGCGAATTTACGGCCGGACAGAATATCGCCGCATTTGCAATTGTCAATAGAATTTGCCGTCGTTGTAGCCGCCGTCTCCCAGCCGCGCCGGTACCGACGCCACCATGTTCCGCGGCGCCGTCACGTGACACCCTCGAGGTAGGGGCTGATGACGCGGACTTGGCGCAGCAGGCGCGCGAAATGAAGGATTTCCCGGTTGCTGATTCGTATTCGCTGCCGTCCGAAACGCAGCGCCTCGATAGCGATATCCAGCCCGAGTTTGTTTCGGTATTTAAAGCAGTCAACGAGCGTACGTGCGACGCTATAGATGCGAACGGTCTCTCCATCGACCCGGTGAGTTTCAATGCCTTGGTCAAAGGTCGCGGCATCGAAGCGATAGATCTTCACCGGAGGCGTGTGCAGCCGCAGCCCG
>Ga0209611_10005554_pt1 | contig 21066 bp, 18 predicted proteins | sample S1TSphgellanicum_3_FD_187693 | JGI IMG/M metagenome (GOLD analysis project Ga0209611, IMG submission 187693) | Host-associated microbial communities from peat moss isolated from Minnesota, USA - S1T2_Fc - Sphagnum magellanicum MG (SPAdes) (version 2) | ecosystem: Host-associated > Plants > Peat...
CGGGTGGATTATGTCAGAGCGGCTCCGCCCCTGGGGCGCGCGCCGCCGCCACGGCCCGCGCACCGCCCGCTCGAGGAGCCCCGTTCACGGAACCGCCGCTCACGAAGCCCCCGTTCACGGAGCCCCGCTGACGGAGCCCCCGCTGACGGAGACCCCGCTGACGGAGCCCCCGCTGACGGAGATCCCGCGCGCGAAGCCCCCTCTCAAGGAGCAAGATAGCGCGCGAGATATTCGTCGAAGGCGAGCCGGTCGCTCGCCTCGATGCGCGACTGCGCAGCGTGGGATTCTTCCGCGGCCGCCGCAAACTCGGCGAGGCGGCGCTCGTTCGGCGGATACAGATCGAGAAAATAGTCCTTGTGGAGGCGGGACATGCGCTGCGCGAGCTCAAAGAAGGTTTCGCCGGTCTGGCGCATTTCCGCCAACATCCGGGCCGAGGGCGTGCGTTCGACGTCCTCGATCTTGGCTCGCTGCTGCTCGAGTGCGGCCTTGTAGGGCTGCTGCGCCTCGCCTGCGTCGAGCAGCTCGCAGATGCCCTGCATCGAATCGAGCAGCTCGTGCGCCCAGCTCGCGAGACTCACGGGCCGGCCCTCGCGGTTCAAGGCGAGACCGGGTTCGCGCCCGCGGCGCGCGACGATCAGATGGTTTTCATCGAGTGCCTCCTGTTCGCCCTGGCTGATCGGTGCGCTCTCGCGCAGCAGGCACAGCGCGAGAAAGGCCTCGAGAAAGCGCAGCTTGTGCTGATTCACGCCGACCGGATCGAAGGCGCTCACATCGAGGGCGCGAACCTCGACGTACTCGACGCCCGCGCGCTGCAGTGCCTTGCTCGGCCGCTCACCGGAGCGCGCAATGCGTTTCGGCCGGATGAAACTGTAATACTCGTTCTCGATCTGCAGCACGTTGGCGTTGAGCTGCCGGTACTCGCCGTCCACCTTCACGCCGAGCTTCTCGTAGGGCGGATAGGGCGTACCGACCGCGAGCGAGAGGTCGCGCACGTAGTCCCGCAGGCTGTTCACCGAGACGCTCACGGAGGTCTGGTTCTTGTTGCGATATCCGATGTCGCTCATGCGCAGCGAGGTGGCATGGGGTGCATAGGACGTGTCCGGATCCAGCGCTTCCAACGGGTTCTCGCGGCCCGCGAAAAATCCGTTGGAAACGGCCGGCGAAGTGCCGAACAGGTACAGCACGATCCAGCCATGGCGCCGGTAATTGCGCAGCACGCCGAAATAGCGTTCCGAGATGAAATCTGCCGGGGCCTCGCGCGACTCCTCGACGTGCGCGAGGACCTCCCAGAGACGGGACGAAAACGAGTAATTGAAATGCACGCCGGAGATGGCCTGCATGATGCGTCCGTAACGCAGACCGAGACCGCGCCGGTAGATCGTTTTCATGCGACCCACGTTCGATGTTCCGAACCTTGCGAGCGGTATCGCCGCCTCGTCGCGAATCTTGCAGGGCATGCTGGTCGACCACAGCAATTCCTCATCGAGATGCCGGTAGACGAACTGATGGATGTCGCAGAGGTACTGGAGCAGCTCCCAGGTCTGCTGGAAGGGCGGGGTGACCAGTTCGATCAGGGACTCCGAGAAGTCCGTCGTGATGTGCTCGTTCGTGAGCGGCGCGCCGAGCGCGGGGGGGTGGGCGGTCTCGACGATGTCCCCGCTCGGGTCGACGCGCAGCGACTCCTTTTCGACGCCCTTGCGTCCGCCCTGCAGCACACCGCGCTCGCCGGAATTGATCAGTCCGGCCAGGCGCCTCTCAAATTCGCGGTCGACCCGATTACGCATTGCGCTTGAGACTCCTGGAACGCCGGAACTTCGTCGCCAGCCGCGTAGGATACGTGAGCGGCACGCTCACGGTAACTCCGCGACGACCTCGATCTCCACCATGAACCCGGGATCCACGAGCCGCTGGACCTGCAGCCAGGAGGTGGTCGGCAGGAGGTCCCTGTCGTAATAATCGAAGCGCAGGTCGGAATTCTTCAGCAGCGCGTCCATGTCGGTCGTAAAGATCGTCTCCTTGACGACCATGTCGAAGTTCGCGCCGTTCGCCGCCAGCGTGCGCCGGATGTTCGCATAGACCGCCTGCATCTGACTCTTCATGTCGCCGGGCGCGACCAGGCGGCCGTTCGCGTCCACCGCGACCGAACCCGATACATACAGTGTCTTGTCGATGAGCACGGCCTGGGAATAGCCGAAGTCCTTCTCGTAGGGATTCAAGTGAAAGACCTGCTTGACGCGCGGGACCGGCTTGGCGGGTTCCGTGTCCTTCTCGCAAGCCGCCGCCCCGAGCGCGGCCGCGACGAGGAAACCAAGACCGATACTGCGTTGCATGGCGCTCCCGACCTCCGGCGCCGGTCCGACCGGCCCCCTACTGCCCGTCGTCCTTCTGCCCGTCGTCGGCCGATTCCGCCCGCTCGCGCAGCGCGCGCAGCATCTTGGGCAAATCCCGCTTCATGGCGGCCCGCACGAGCCAGCGAGGCACCCAGAAGCCGGGAGCGAATTCGAGCGCGTAATGCGCGACCGTGTAGTCGCCGTCGCTGTCGAGCGTCCAGGAACCGCGCAGGCTCATCGGATCCCCGGACACCTTGTCGAAATCGATGCTGCGGGGTTTTGCGTAGGTCGCTTTCATGACATAGCTTACTCTCGGCATGTACCAAGAGTAATCCATCACCTGATGGATGGTTTGCCACGACAAGTCCGCGGCGGTGGCGACCACTTCGCAGGTGCGCAGGCCGGGGACGATCTTGATCGCCTCGGCGCAGCTCGTCAGCACGCGCCAGAGAGTGTCCCGATGCGCGTGAATGCGCACCGTGGCGGTCGCATGACCGCTTTGCTCCCCGGAATCGAGCACGACCTCGACCGGCGGATCCCAGCGCGCGCCCGATCCCAAGCTCTCGGCCGAGACCGGAAGAGGACCCACGACTGTGACGATCAGGATCCAGACCGGTGCGCGCATGCGGATCAGTTTGACCCGGATCAACCGGCCGCGTTCGCCCATTCTCGCCGGTGACCGCTTGATGAGACGCAGCGCTGCCGCGATAGGGAGGGGCGCTGCGGGTCGCCAGGGATGAGTGCAGCACCGCGCGCACGCGGCACCGCTAGGGCGCCGCGACGCTCGCCGCGCTCGCCCCGTTGGCGACAGGGGACTCGCCGGACTCGGGCTCTGGCGCGGCGGCAGAGGCAGCGGCCGTGACGTCGTCCGGGGGCTGCTTCGCGACCCCGCTGATCCACGCCTCCATGCGCTGCTGGAGCAGATCGAGCGGCATGGCGCCTGCCACGAGAATCTCGCGGTGAAACGCCGCAAGATCGAACCTCGGTCCGAGCGCGAGGCGCGCCCGGTCGCGCAGCGCGGCGAGGCGCAGCTCCCCCAGTTTGGCCGCCAATTGGCGGCCGGGCAGCGCACACGAGCGATCCACGATCAGTCCGGCCTCACGCTCGTCGATCGGCATCTCGCTGTGCATGAAGTCGAGAGCCTGGCGGCGCGACCAGCGCCGGGCATGCAGGCCGGTATCGACGACCAGTGCGACCGAGGCGCGCAGGTCCGACAGCAGCACGGCAAACCGGACGGCGGGCTCCCGATACAGGCCGAGATCCTCACCGAGCGACTCTGCGTAGAGACCCCAGCCCTCGGCATAGGCCGGCTCGGTGCCGAAGCGCCGAAACTTCGGCAGGCCCTTCTGCGCGCGCTGCGCGAGGAATTGAGCATGCTGGCCCGGGACCGCACCATCGAGAAATTGCGGCTCCACCGCAAAACCGGCACGCGCCGCGAGGTCGTAGCCGTCGACGAACAGGATCGACTTCGCCCCGCCGTCCGGATTGATGCCCTGGTAGCGAAACGCAGCATCGGTCATGGCTCGATACGATTCGGTCGGCCGAACCTCGACCGGAACCTGCGGCGGCGACAGGAGCACGTTTTTGACCGCGGCCGCGACCTTCTCCTGGACGTCCCGGAAGGCACCGAGAAGTTCGTCCACGCTCGCGTGTGCAAAGCGCGGGTCCTGGCGCATGGAATCGAAGAAGCTTTGCGCATCGCCGACGTATCCGGCTTCGTTGAGCAGCGCGGCCATGCGCCCGTGCAGGCGTTCGATTTCGGTCATGCCGATGCGGTTGATCTCGGCCGGGCCCAGCTGCGTACCGGTCTCGACGCGCACGCGGTACGCGTACCATGCCTCGCCGAGCGGCAGATCGGCGAGCGATCCGCCAGCGCGCGCGACCGGCAGGTAATCCACCTGCAGGTAGTCATGCAGTTCCCGGTAAGCCGGCAGTATTTTCCGCTTGATGGCCGCGTCGAGCCGTGCCGCGAGTTCCACCCGGGCCTGCGGTGACAGCGAGGCCGGAATCGATCGCTGCGGGCCGTAGAAGGGGTTATCGGGACGGTCCTCGCCGAGTTCGCGCAGCTGTGCGATCTCCTCCTCGACGAGTTCGCGCGGCTGCACGTAGCCGCGCCGGACCCCGTCGCGCAGGTTGGCCACGGCCTGACGGGTCCAGGCCACATAGTCATCCACGCGGGACAACCAATCGGCAAAGTCCTTTGGGCTCGCGAAGCGCTGCTCGCCGGCCCCCTCGGCCAGCGACGCAAACTCGAGCGGCATCCCCTCGAACGGGTTCACGGGCATCAGTTCCGAAGGATAGGTAAAGCCCTCGATCGCGAGCTCCCGCCGGCGCTCGAACATCTCGTACGTGATGCGGTCATCGGGCTCGGCCGGCGCCGTCAAGGCGCGCGCCTCGGCGAGGAAAGCGCGCTCGAGCGCGAGCGAATCCGCGAGATACTGCGGCGAGATCGGATCCCCGAGGCGGTCGTCGTAACGATGCTCGCCGGCGGCCGCGGCCCGCAGCGGGTTCAACGCCGCATAGGCGTCCCAGTACCGCTGCACCATGCGCGCAAGCTGTTCGCGCGGAGCCGGCGGCGCGCCGGGGTGTTGCGCCACGGGCTGGGCTCGGTTCGAGCATCCTTCCAGCTGCCAGGAAGCGATTGCCAGCATGGCGCCGAGCGCGTATCGGTACATCGATCGATTATAGGCCGGTGCTTCGGTCCATACTGGCGGCTCGCGCGGTCCAGTTCGGAGCGGAAACGATGTTGGTGGGGGCGGAAATCAGGCGGGTCTGCATCGTCGGCGGCGTGCGCATCCCGTTCGTGCGCGCGAGCGGCGCCTATGGCGACCTCGGCAATCAGGAGTTGCTCACCGCGGTTCTGCGCGCGCTCGTGGAGCGCTTCGGCCTCGCCGGACAGGCCGTCGGCGAGGTCGTGGCCGGCGCCGTCATCAACCACGCCGATCAATGGAACCTCACGCGGGAAAGCCTGCAACGCGCCGGCCTCGCCGCCGAGACGCCGGCGTTCGATCTGCAGAGGGCCTGCGGCACCAGTCTCGAGGCGACGCTGGTTCTCGGCAACAAGATCGCGCTCGGTCAGATCGACTCGGCGATCGCGGGCGGCGTCGACACCCTGAGTGACCCTCCCGTCGCCTATCCCCGCAGCTTCCAACGCCGCCTGCTGCAGAGTTCTCGGGCGCGGGGCAGGATGGCACGCGCGACCGCGTGGTTCGGCCTGCGCCCGGCGGACTTCAAGCCCGTGCTGCCCGGCATCGTCGAGAAGCGCACGGGCCTGTCGATGGGAGCGGGCGCCGAACTGATGGTGCGAGCCTGGGGGATCAGCCGCGAGGAGCAGGACCGGTTCGCTCTCGACAGCCATCGCAAGGCCGCGGCCGCCTACGCGGCGGGATTTTACGCCGACCTGGTCGATGCATTTCGCGGACTGCAGCAGGACGACACCGTGCGCAGCGATTTGACGCTCGAGGCGCTCGCGCAGCTGCGCCCCGCCTTCGGGTCAGATGCCGGCGCCACGATCACCGCGGGGAACTCCGCGCCGCTGACGGACGGCGCCTCGGCCCTGCTGCTCGCGTCGGAGGCATGGGCCCGCGAGCGCGATCTGCCGGTGTTGGCTTATCTGCGTTTTGGCAGGGCCGCCGCCGTCGAGTATGCGTCGAGCCGGCAGGACGCCCTGCTGGCGCCGGCGTACGCCATTCCGGCGCTGCTCACAGACGCCGGCCTCAGGCTGCAGGACTTTGATTTCGTCGAGATGCACGAGGCCTTCGCGGGCCAGGTGCTCTGCACACTGGCCGCTTGGCAGGATCCGGCATTCTGCCGCGATCGGCTGCACTTGCCGGAGCCGGTCGGTACGCTCGAGCGCAGCCGGTTGAACGCGAAGGGCGGCAGCATCGCTCTCGGCCATCCGTTCGCGGCCACCGGCACGCGCATGGTCGCGACGCTCGCCAAACTTCTCGATGCAGGACGCGCGCAGCGGGGCTTGATCTCGATTTGCACCGCGGGAGGCATGGGCGTCGGCGCCGTTCTCGAGCGCTGACGATTCTCGAGCGTTGCCGATTCTCGGGCGCTGACGCTTCTCGAGCGCTGACGATTCTCGAACGCTGCCGATTCTCGGGCGCTGACGCTTCTCGAGCGCTGGCGATTCTCGAACGCTGCTCCTTGAGCGCTGGCGAGCGAACGCGGTATTCTCTTTCGTCCGTTCGACGACTCGTAGCGGGGGACGATCATGGGCAGCGCGATTGAACTGACCGCCTCCGACGGCCACCGACTGGCGGCTTATCGGGCGGCACCGGCGGGCGAACCGAGGGGCGGGATCGTGGTCATCCAGGAGATTTTCGGTGTCACGCGTCACATTCGAGCCGTTGCGGATCAATATGCGGCCGCGGGGTTCGAGGCGATCGCGCCCGCGCTGTTCGATCGCGTCGAACGCAACGTCGACGTGCCCTATGCGGACGTCCAGAAGGGCGTGGCCTACATGCAGGCGATGAAGATCGATCAGGTCATGCTGGACGTTCAGGCCGCCGTCGAGGCGGCCGGAAAAGTCGGCAGGGTCGGTGTGGTCGGCTATTGTTGGGGCGGCACGGTGACCTATCTGGCCGCCGCCAGGCTGAAGATCGCCGCCGCGGTATCCTATTACGGCGGCGGCACGACGCAGTATCTTGCGGAAAAGCCGCGCTGTCCGATCGTGTACCACTTCGGCGAGCGGGACGCGCACATTCCGATGTCGGCGGTGGACGCGGTGAAGGCCGCGGATCCGCAGGGCATTTTTTACCTCTATGCGGCGGGACACGGCTTCAACTGCACGGATCGAGACAGCTATGAGCCCGCCAGCGCCGAGCTCGCCTTCCGTCGCAGCCTGGAATTCTTCCACGAGTGGGTCGGTTGAACGGGGGTCCGCGCGTGGATCTTCATGGCATGGCACTGAAGGATCCCGCGCTGCTGCGCGAACAGTGCTTGATCGACGGGGCCTGGGTCGGCGCGGCGGACCGCGCAACCCTCGTGGTCACGAATAAAGCGAGCGGTGCGCGGCTCGGCACGATTCCCCACTGCGGCAAGGCGGAGGCACGCAGCGCCATCGAGGCCGCCGCGCGCGCCTTTCCCGGGTGGGCCGCGCAAACCGCCAAGTTTCGCGGCAACCGCCTGCGGCGCTGGTTCGAGCTCATGATGGAGAACCAGGACGACCTTGCCGCTGTGATGACCGCCGAGCAGGGCAAGCCGCTCGCGGAATCCCGCGCGGAGATTGCCTACGCGGCGTCGTTCATAGAGTGGTTCGCCGAGGAAGCCAAGCGCGTTTACGGCGACGTCATCCCGGCGCATCAGGCGGACAAGCGCATTCTCGTGCTGCGTCAGCCGGTCGGCGTGGTCGCCGCCATCACGCCGTGGAATTTCCCGTCCGCGATGATCACGCGCAAGGCGGGACCCGCGCTCGCCGCCGGCTGCACGTTCGTCTGCAAGCCCGCGACGCAGACCCCGTATTCGGCGCTCGCCCTGGCCGAGCTCGCCGAGCGGGCCGGAATTCCGCGCGGCGTATTCAACGTGATCACGGGCTCGGCCACGGAAATCGGCGCTGAAATGACCTCGAATCCGCGGGTCCGAAAACTCACGTTCACGGGCTCGACCGCGATCGGCAAGAAGCTCATGGCGCAATGCGCCGGCACGATGAAGAAAATCTCGCTGGAGCTCGGCGGCAACGCGCCGTTCGTGGTCTTCGAGGACGCCGATCTCGATGCGGCCGTCGAGGGCGCCCTCGCGAGCAAGTACCGCAACACGGGACAGACCTGCGTCTGTGCGAACCGCCTGCTCGTGCAATCCAGCGTGTACGAGGACTTCTCGGCGCGGCTGATCGCGGCGGTCGCCAAGCTACGGGTCGGCGACGGTTTGCGCGGTCCCACGGACCAGGGGCCCCTCATCGATGTCAACGCGCTCGCCAAGGTGGAGGAGCATGTCGCGGACGCCGTCGCAAGAGGGGCGCAAATCGGCATCGGGGGCCGGCGCCACGCACTGGGCGGCACTTTCTATGAGCCCACCGTGCTGACCGGCGTGACGCCCGACATGCTGATCGCCCGCGAGGAGACGTTCGGGCCGGTAGCACCCTTGTTCCGATTCGACACCGAGGAGCAGGCCGTGAAGATGGCCAACGATACCGAGTTCGGCCTCGCCGCTTACTTCTACACGCGCGACCTCGCGCGCAGCTGGCGCGTTTCCGAGGCGATCGAATGCGGGATCGTCGGCATCAACACCGGCTTGATTTCCACGGAAGTCGCGCCGTTCGGCGGGGTCAAGGAATCGGGCCACGGACGCGAGGGCTCGAAGTATGGGATTCTCGACTATACGGAACTCAAGTACGTGTGCGTGGGCGGCGTGAACTAGGGAGCTTTCGGGACGGGCTGCGAGCCCGCCGCGGCGTCGCTCGCATGCTGGTTCGCTTTCTGGAATTTTCGATCGAAACGCCGGACATCCGCGCCTCCTTGGAGTTCTATGCCCGGCTCGGCTTTGCCGAGGCCCCGGTCGGAGATGCCTGGACACACCCTTACGCCGTCGTCACCGACGGGCGCGTCTGCATCGGTCTGCATCAGACGACACTTCCGGCCGCGATGACCATGACCTTCGTCAAGCCGGGATTGCGAGAGCACCTCGATGACTTCGAGGCCCACGGCGCGCGGTTCGAGTTCCGGCATCTCGGCAACGAGGTGTTCAACGAGGTCGGCTGGTGTGACCCATCCGGCCACTTGATCCGCGTGGTCGAGGCCCGGACGTTTTCGCCGAACGAGGCGGCGCCGCAGGGCGACATCGGCTGCGGCTACTTTGCCGAAATCGCCCTGCCGACCACGAGCCTGACCGCTTCCCGTCAATTCTGGGAGAACCTCGGCTTCGTCGCCATGGACGAGGCGCCGCTGCCGCTGCCGCACGTATCCTGCACCAGCGATACGCTGGACGTGGGGCTGTATACGGCGCGCGAAATTTCGCGTCCCACTCTGGTGTTCGACAGCGATGACGTGGCGGCGACACTGCAGCGGCTCGCGACCCGCGGGATCGTGCCGCTGGCCCACCTGCCCGCGGCTCTCCGCCAATCCAGGGCGGCCATTTTGCTCGCGCCCGAGGGCACGCCGCTACTGCTGGCGAGCGGGCTCGACTGACCGGCGAGCAACGATCCGGAGCCGCACGTGAAATTCGTCGCGCACCTGCAGCGCACCCATCATCACGCTGAACGGCGTGAACCCGAGCGCGGATTGTTGCAGCGGGAAGTCTGCGCTCACCGACACGGAGTCGGCGCCGGCGCTCACGCTGATCGGCACCGAGACGGCAGCATCCCGTCCCGCGATACGCACGTCGACCGAGCCCAGCGTGCCCGCTTCGAAAGCGTCGCGGCTGGTGCCGCCGCTGATGCGGATCGACGGATACTGCGCCGCGTCGAGCAGTCTCGCGCCGAGCATGTTGACGCGGGTGCCGGCTTTGGCGTCGGCCGACACGTCGTCCTCGAAGCCGGGGCCGGCCGCGGCGCGGGCTACGGGGTCGTCGATGACGAAATCGGCCACCGGAATCTCGAGATAGAACCGCACCGGCTCGCCGGCCCGCGCCAGCACGCCCCAGCCCGACAGTTCGTGGTTCTCGATCACGTGATCATGGCCCAACCGGGCCAAGGGACCGTCGCGATACACCTCGAGGCGGAGCTCCGATGCGGCCGGGTCGACGCGATAGGCGGGAGCGCCCGGCGGCGGAAGCGGCGCGGCGGCCTCCGACGGTGGCACGAGCGCCGGTTCCGGCTGCCGCGGGGGGGCACCACAAGCGGCCGACAACAGCGCCGCGGCGGCGCATGTCAAACATCTTTTCCAGGGCATCGGCGCACCGCTGTTAAACTATTGGAACAATCCGAAGGATCAGTCTGCGCCCGGGGGAACCAGAATGACAAAGCCGACGAAGGCGACGCGTTACGGCGCGGTCGCGCAAACGTTGCACTGGATCATTGCAGCGTTGATCGTCACCCAGTTCACGCTCGCATGGACCGCGCAAGACCTGCCGCTCGGCGTGCACAAACTGATCCTGCTCGCCCGCCACAAGAGCGTCGGCATGACGGTGCTCATGCTCGCGATGCTGCGCCTCGGCTGGCGGCTCACGCATCCAGCTCCCCCGCTGCCGGCCGGCATGACGCTGCTCGAACGGCGGGCGGCCCACGCATCGCACGCAGCATTTTACGTCTTGCTGTTCGCGATGCCGCTCAGCGGATGGCTCATGTCGTCGGCCAAGAACTATTCGGTCAGTTGGTTCGGCCTGTTCACGTGGCCCAACCTGATCCAACCCAATGAGGCGTCGTTCTCCTGGCTGCGCACCACGCACTGGATCCTCAGCTGGTCATTGTTTGCCATTGCGGTGCTGCACGTGCTTGCCGCACTCAAGCATCATTTCTGGAACAAGGACAGCGTGCTGCTGCGCATGCTGCCCTTCACGAAAACGGAGTGAGCTCTATGTTCCGATCGGGTGTCGAACGGGTGGCCCCGTGTCAGGCGGCGACGGTGGCCCCGCGCCAGGCGGCGACGGCGGCCCCGTGTCAGGCGGCGACGGTGGCCCCGCGCCAGGCGGCGACGGCGGCCCCGCGCCACGCGGCGACGGCGGCCTTGGCCCAGGCGGCGTTGCGGCACGCGGCGACGGCGGCGTTGCGGCACACGGCGACGGCGGTCCTGCTCGGCGCGCCGTTCATGGCAGCCGCGGCGCCCGCCGGGGCGGCACCGGCCGCTTACGTCGCCGACGCCGGCCAGAGCCGCCTGCAGTTCACGGGCATCCAGGCGGGTGCGCCGTTCAAGGCGAGTTTCCACAAGTTCACCGCGCTCGTCGACTTCAGTCCCGACGCGCTGGCTGCCGCGCATTTCGACGTCACGATCGAGCTCGCGTCGGTCGACTCGGGCGACAAGGACCGCGACGGTACGATGCGCGGCGCGGACATCTTCGACGTCGCGCATTTCCCGACCGCGCATTACGTGACGCGCAGCTTCACGCAGACGGCCAGCGGCTTCAGTGCCCAGGGCGCGTTGACGCTGCACGGCGTGACCAAGGACGTCAAGGTGGACTTTGAGTTCACGCCCGCGGGAGACAGCGCGAAGCTCACCGGCAGCGCAGCGCTCAAGCGCCTGGATTTCGGCGTCGGGCAAGGCGACTGGAAGAACACCGAGTGGATCGGCGACACCGTGAAAATCGATTTTTCGCTGAGCCTCGGCCCCCGCCATCCATGATGATCCGACGGCTGCCTGGCGACGTTCGCAGGTCCTCGCCTGCACCGGCGCTGGCGCCCGTCACCCAGGACAATTACCCTCGGACACGGAGCAAGACTCATGAAAATCGGCGTACCGAAAGAGATCAAGATCCACGAGTATCGCGTCGGCTTGGTGCCGGCCGGGGTCGCGGAGCTGGTGCGCGCCGGCCACGACGTGCTGGTCGAGGCCGGGGCCGGCAGCGCGATCGGCTTCGGCGACGATCATTATCGTGCGGCGGGCGCGCATATCGCGGCAGGCGCCGCGGACCTGTTCGCGAACGTGGACCTGATCGTGAAGGTCAAGGAGCCGCAGATCTCCGAATGCGCACTGCTCAAGCCCGATCAGGTGCTGTTCACTTATCTGCACCTCGCCGCTGACCGGGAGCAGACTCTGGCGCTCTGCGAATCGGGCGCCACCGCGATCGCCTACGAGACCGTGACCGCGCCGGACGGGTCGCTGCCGCTGCTCACGCCGATGAGCGAAGTGGCCGGTCGCATGTCCGTACAAGTCGGCGCCACCTGCCTGCAGAAGGCGAACGGCGGCTTCGGCGTGCTTCTGGGCGGCGTCCCCGGCGTGGCCCCCGCGAAGGTCGTGATTCTCGGCGGCGGCGTCTCGGGCACCCATGCGGCGGAGATGGCGGTGGGGCTGGGCGCCGACGTGACGGTCGTCGACCTGTCGGTGAAGCGCCTGCGCGAACTGTCGGCCCTGTATGGGAATCGACTGAAGACCGTCTATTCCACGAGCCAGGCGATCGAGGAGCTGGTCCACGAAGCGGACCTCGTGATCGGCGCGGTCCTGATCGCCGGCGCGGCGGCGCCGAAACTCGTCACCCGGGCCATGGTGGGGACGATGAAGGCGGGCGCCGTGCTGGTCGACATCGCGATCGACCAGGGCGGCTGCTTCGAGACGAGCCGTCCGACCACGCACGCCGAACCCACGTATGTCGTCGACGGCGTCATTCATTACTGCGTGACCAACATGCCGGGCGCCGTGCCGCGCACCTCGACGGTGGCCTTGACGAACGCCACGCTGCCCTACGTCAAGGCGATCGCGAAGAGCGGCTGGCGCGACGCGCTCGAGCGCGACCGGGGACTCGCGTGCGGCTTGAACGTCGACGCCGGCCGCATCACGCACGCTGCCGTCGCCCGCGCGCTCGGCCTCGCACACCGGCCCGCTGCGGGCTGACGCGGGGGCACGGCTGCCGCGCGGAGCGGGTTAGAATGGCGGCTCCGTTGCCAGTGGAGCCCCGCCGATGATGATGATCCGCAGCGCCGTCCTCGCCGTGTGCGCCTGCCTCGCCTGTGGCGCCACGGCGGCTCCTGCCGCGCCGCCGCTGCAGACGCGCAATGTCGTGCTGATCGTCTGCGATGGCCTGCGCTGGCAGGAAGTGTTCACGGGCGCCGATCCGGGTTTGCTCAACGAGCAGGCGGGCGGGAGTTGGACGCCGATCCCGGAACTGCGCGCGGCATACTGGAGCGAGGACGTCGGGGAGCGGCGCGCGAAGCTGCTGCCCTTCCTGTGGAGCACGCTCGCGGTGCAGGGCCAGCTGTTCGGCAACCAGCTCGAAGGCAGCGTCGCCCGGGTCACCAATCCAATGTGGTTCTCTTACCCCGGTTACAACGAGATGTCGACCGGAGCGCCGGACCCCAAGATCGACTCCAATGAATTCGGCCCGAATCCCAACGTGACCGTGTTCGAATGGCTCAATGCGCGCAAACCCTATGCCGGCAGGGTCGAGATCTTCGGCACGTGGTCCGTGTTCCACGACATCTTCAATGAGCAGCGCAGCCACCTGCCGATTCGTGCCGGCGCGAACCTCGTGGACGCAGAGGACTCGAGCGAGACCGGCAAGCTGCTCGCGGGATTGTACGCGACGACGACTCGGCTGGAATTCGAGGACCCCTATGATTCCTTCCTGTCCGTGGCGCTCTCCCGGCATCTCGAGAAGCATCATCCGCGCGTCCTGTTCGTGGGTTTCGGGGACACCGACAACTTCGCGCATCTCGGCCACTACGACATGGTGCTGAACGCCGCTCACAACTTCGACCTGTTCTTGGGCGCGCTCTGGCGTCAGATGCAGGCGCTGCCGCAATACCGGGGCAAGACCACCTTCATCGTCACCGCCGATCATGGTCGCGGCTCGGGCCCGGAGGAGTGGAAGGAGCACGGCGTCGAGCAGAAGGGTTCCGAAAACGTCTGGATCGGCGTGCTGGGTCCCGACACGCCGCCGCTCGGCGAGCGCCACAACGTGCCGGAGGTCACCCAGGCGCAAATCGCCGCCACGCTCGCCGCGGCCCTCGGCGAGGACTATGCCGCGATGAAACCCGGCGTGGCCGCGGTCCTACCGGACGTACTGATCGCGCGCTAGCGGCTCGCGAAGCGGTGCGCGAAGCGGTGCAGGCAAGCTCCGGCGCGCGAGGCAATGCAGGCAAGCTGCGGCGCGCGAGGCGGTGCGGCAAGCTGCGGCGCGCGCAGCGGCGCGCGAGGCGGTGCGCGAAGCGGTGCAGGCAAGCTCCGGCGCGCGAAGCGGCGCCGGCGAGCTGACACCTGCTCACCCGGAAGGGCTCATCGGAATGAGCGCCGTTGCTACTAAACGATCGATCAACTACTCTTGCGCGTCCGGCGGCGTATCGCCCCGGATCACCTACAGGGATCCTGCATGGCGCGAAATCCGCGTTTCGATGTGCTGTTCGAGCCCGTCCGCATAGGGCCGGTGACCGCGCCGAATCGCTTTTATCAGGTACCGCATGCCAGCGGCATGACCAACGCACTGCCCAACGTGCGCGCGGCTTTCCGGGCCGTCAAGGCCGAGGGCGGCTGGGGCGTCGTCTGCACGGGTGCCGTGTCCATTCATCCGAGTTCCGACGATTCTCCGCTGCCGTTCGCGTCGCTCTGGGATGAGCGCGACATTCGCGCGCATGCGCTCATGACCGACGCCGTGCATAGCTTCGGCGCCTTGGCCGGTGTCGAGCTGTGGCACGGCGGCGCCTGTTCGCTGAATCGAACCAGCCGAATCGCGCCGCTCTCGCCATCGGGAATGCCCTGGCTGTCGACCCATGTGGGTTTCATGGGAAATTTGCGGCCCCGGGCCATGGACGCGGCCGACATCCGCGCCTTGCTCGAGTGGCAGGCCGACGGTGCGCGCCGTGCGGTCACGGCCGGTTTCGACATCGTCTACGTATACGCCGGGATGGGCTATCTTCCGTACGAGTTTTTGCTGCCGGAATACAATCGCCGCACCGACGCCTATGGCGGTCCGGTCGAGAATCGCGTACGGCTCGTGCGCGAGCTGCTCGAAGTGACGCGCGATGCGGTCGGCGGCAAGGCCGCCGTCGCGCTGCGCATCAGTCTCGAGGAGCTGCGCGGGCGCCCCGGCACCCACGCCGCCTCCGAGGCACACGAAGTCGTCGAGCTGCTCGCCGAGGTCCCCGACCTCTGGGACGTGAAGATGGACTCGAGTCCGACCGATTGCGCCCCGTCGCGGTTCTCCCCGGAGGGCAGCCACGAAGCCATCATCGATTTCGTCAAGCGCGTGACGCGCAAACCCGTCGTCGGCGTCGGCAGATTCACCTCTCCCGACGTCATGGTGTCGCAGATCAAGCGCGGCGTGCTCGACCTGATCGGCGCGGCACGACCGTCGATCGCGGATCCCTTCCTTCCGCACAAGATCGACGCAGGGCGTGAACACGAGATCCGCGAATGCATCGGCTGCAACATCTGCATCTCGAGCTGGCACGACGGCGTGCCGGTCCGCTGCACCCAGAACCCTACCGCCGGCGAGGAATGGCGCCGCGGCTGGCACCCGGAACGTTTCGCCGCGCCCGAGAGCGATGCTGCCGTGCTGATCGTCGGCGGCGGGCCCGCGGGGCTCGAGTGCGCGGTCACGCTCGCGCGCCGCGGCTACCGCGTGACGCTCGCCGAGGCGGCGGGCGAGTTCGGCGGCCGCCTGCGGTTCGAAACGCGGCTGCCGGGATTGAGGCCCTGGGGACGCGTGGTCGACTGGCGGCTCGGGCAACTCAAAGGCCGGTCGAACGTGAGTCTTTACCCCGGCAGCATGCTGTCGGCCGACGACGTCCTCGGGCTCGAACACCCCCACGTGGTCATTGCGACGGGCGCCCGCTGGACGCGCATGCTCTACGGAACCATCGAGTTCCCGCAGGGCGAGCTCACGGGACCGAACGTCTATACACCGGACGACCTCGCCGCCGGTATCCTGCCGGCGGCCCCGGTCGTGGTCTTCGATTTCGACAACTATTATCTGGCGGGCGCGATCGCGGAGGGGCTCGCCCACGAGGTCGGTCAGGTGAGCTACGTCACCACCGCGGGCAACGCCTCGGCCTGGACCATCATGACCAATGAACTGCCGCTCATCCACCGCGCGCTCGCGCGGGCGGGCGTCCCGGTGCACACCTTGCAGCGCGTGATCGGCTTCGACGGCTCGCAGCTCGCGCTCGCCGACGTGTTCACGGGCGAGCCCAAGACGCTGCCCTGCCGGTCGGTCGTGCTCGTCGGCATGCGCCAACCCGACGACGCCCTGTACGAGGCCTTGAGCGCCCGCGGCGCAGAATTCGACCGGGCCGGCATCGCCTCGTTGAGGCGCATCGGCGACTGCCTCGCCCCCGGCGCCATCGTGCATGCGGTGCACAGCGGCCACCGGCTGGCGCGCGAGTTCGAGCCGGTTCCGAAGACTGCGGCGGGCCGCGCCGAGAAGAGTCCCTATCGGCGCGACTTCCCCGCATGAACGGAGCGCCGCTGGAAGCGACCCTGCCCACGGCATGGTACCGGGACGAGGCGGTCTTCAAGCTCGAGAAGGAACGCATTTTCTGGCGGGAATGGATCGCGGTCTGCCGCGATGAAGAGCTGCCCGAACCCGGCGATCACAAGGTCCTCGATGTACTGGGGCAGAGCGTGATCCTCGTGCGCAACCGCCAGGGCGAGCTGCGTGCGTTCTACAACGTGTGCCGCCACCGCGGGGCGCGCCTCTGCAGGCCGGATGCGGCGCCCCCGGATCGCTGGCGCGTCGAACTCGCCGGAGGCGTCGTTGCCGGGCGCAGGTTCGTGTGTCCCTACCACCAGTGGTCCTACGACTTGAACGGCGCGCTGCTCGCGGCGCCCCATCTCGGCGGCCACGCGGCATTCGACAAGCGGGACTTCGGCCTCTACCCCGTCGGCGTGGCGCTGTGGGCGGGCTTCGTGTTCCTGCATCTCAGTCCCGCCGACGCCCAAGCCCTGCCGGCGAGCCTTGCGCCGATCGCCGAGCGCATCAAACGCTACCCGCTCGCGGAACTGCGCATCGGCGCCACGCTGCGCTACGAGGTCGCTGCGAATTGGAAGATCATTTGCGAGAACTACAACGAGTGCTATCACTGCGGCGGCGTGCACCCCGAGCTCTGCACCATCGTGCCGTCGTTCCGTCATGGCGGCGGGGCGGATCTCGATTGGAATCGCGGGGTGCCGCATCGGCCGGGTGCCTACACGTTTACGCAGACCGGTACCACGCTGCGGCGGCCGTTTCCCGCTCTCGACGCCGATGAACGCGTTCGCCACAAGGGCGAACTGGTGTATCCGAATTTGTTCTTGAGCCTCGCCTGCGATCATGCGGCGATCTTCATGCTGCGACCCGTGAGCGTGGCGCGCACCGAGATCACCTGCCAGTTCCTGTTCGAACCGTATGAGATGGCCAAAGCGAGCTTCGATCCGTCGGATGCGGTCGCGTTCTGGGATCTCGTGAATCGCCAGGACTGGAGCATCTGCGAAGCCGTTCAGGAGGGCCTGACCGCGCGAGTCCATGCGCGCGGCTTCTATGCGCCCATGGAGGACTTCAATCTCGACATCAGGCGCTACGTGACCGAACGGATCGGCGGTTTCCTGGGCGGGGGGACGCCCACGGATGGCCGCTAGAGCGCGCGCACCGAAGTTCCGCCGGCGCTCGGCACCGGTGCGCCGCGAAGCCCTGATCGAGGCCACCTTGAAGAGCCTCATGCTGCACGGTCACGAGGGCACCTCGATCCGGCGCATCAGCGCGGCAGCCGGCGTGTCGATCGGCCTGATCAACCACCATTTCGAGAACAAGTCGGAGCTGATCGCGGCAGCCTACGCTTCGCTCGCAGAGTCGCTGCGAGAGTCGATCCGCCGACAGTGCGCGGAGCCTTCCGGCACGCCGCGCGAGCGGCTCGGCAGATTCCTGCACGCCTCGTTCACACCGGACATCGTGGATCCCTCGATTTTCAACGTCTGGCTGGTTTTTTGGAGCATGGTCATGCACGTCCCGGAGATGCGCGCCGTGCACGACCGCACCTACCGCGAATACCGCTCATTGCTCGCAGAGATGCTGCGCGCGGTCGCAGAATCCGGCAATGTGCCGCCGTTCAAGTTGCGGCCCGCCGCGATTGCGCTGTCGGCGCTGCTCGATGGACTCTGGGTCGAACTGTGCCTGAGCCCGGCGACGTTCAAGGCCGAGGAGGCGATCGGCCTGTGCGACGACTGGGTGAGCGCACTGTGTGCCGGCGCCTTGCCCGGCCTGCTGATCGAACGACCGGCCGCGACCGCACGCCGCGGCGCCAAAGCGCGGTTGGCGCCGTGAGCGCGGGCGCCGAACGCGACGCCGTCATCATCGGCGGCGGCCACAACGGCCTCGTCTGCGCAGCCTACCTCGCCGCCGCCGGTTTACGGGTCACGGTGCTCGAGCGGCGCAACCTCGTGGGTGGCGCGGCGGTGACGGAGGAGTTTCATCCGGGGTTCCGCAATTCGGTCGCTGCGTACACCGTCTCGCTGCTGAATCCCAAGGTGATCCGCGATCTCGATCTCACGCGTCATGGCCTGCACATCGTCGAGCGGCGCCTCGCGAACTTCCTGCCGCTCGAGGACGGCCGCTACCTCAAAGTCGGGGCCGGGCGCAGCGCCGCCGAAGTGGCCAAGTTTTCAGCGCGGGATGCCGCTGCGCTCGTCCCCTATGCCGAGCGCCTCGACGCGATCGCCGACCTGCTGCGTGAGCTTGCGCTCGAGACGCCGCCCAACGTGACCGCCGGCAACTGGCTCGCGGCGCTGCCCGACATGCTGCGCGGGGCGCGGCTCGGCCGACGCCTCGCGCGGCTCGACATGCGCATGCGTCGCGACCTTCTCAGCCTGTTCGCGAAATCCGCGGGCGACTATCTCGATACCTGGTTCGAATCCGCACCCATCAAGGCGGCCTACGGCTTCGACGGGATCGTCGGCAACTATGCGAGCCCGTATTCGGCGGGGTCGGCCTACGTGCTGCTGCACCACGTATTCGGCGAGGTCAACGGCAGGAAGGGCGTGTGGGGACACGCGATCGGCGGCATGGGTGCCATCTCGCGGGCGATCGCGGCCGCGGCGACGATGCGCGGGGTCGAGATCCGCGTCGCGAGTCCCGTGCGCGAAGTGCTCGTGCAGCGCGGCAGGGCGGCCGGCGTCGTGACCGAGCGCGGCGAGACCTTGAAGGCCCGCTGTGTCGTGTCCAACCTGAACCCCAAGCTGCTGTTCGGCAAGCTCATGGACCCGGCCCAACTGGATCCCGACTTTCGCGAGCGCATGCGCAATTGGCGCTGCGGCTCCGGGACGTTCCGCATGAACGTCGCGCTCTCGGAACTCCCGGATTTCCGCGTGTTGCCGGGCCGCGCGCCCGCCGAGCACCACACCGCGGGCATCATCATGGCACCGAGCCTCGCCTACATGGATCGGGCCTATGCAGACGCGCGCGCGACCGGATGGTCGCAGCGTCCGATCGTCGAGATGCTCATTCCCTCGACGCTCGATGGCGGTCTCGCACCGCCGGGCCGGCACGTGGCGAGCCTGTTCTGTCAGCATGTCGCTCCCGAGCTGCCCGACGGGGCATCCTGGGACGAGCATCGTGACGAGGTCGCCGACCTCGTGATCGACCTCGTCAACTCACATGCGCCCAACTTCAAGGCCGCCGTGCTCGGCCGTCAGGTCATGAGTCCTCTCGATCTCGAGCGCACCTTCGGTCTGACCGGCGGGGACATTTTTCACGGTGCGCTGAGTATTGATCAATTGTTCTCGGCGCGCCCCGCCTTGGGTCACGCCGACTACCGAAGTCCCGTGAAGGCGCTCTACCTGTGCGGGTCCGGCACCCATCCGGGTGGCGGCGTCACGGGCCTGCCGGGGCACAATGCCGCGCGTGAGATCATCAAGGACTTCAAGCAGCGGCGCTGGCGCCGCAGAGTGTGAGCCCGGACCCCTGCGGCGAGTCTGATTCTAATTTTGCGAGCCAGTAGTCATAGCGAACGGTAGAACTGGAGGCTGTTTTCACCCGGGTCACGCAAGTGGAACTCGCGCGTACCCCAGGGTGTATCAGCCGGTGCCGCCCATCGGCTGTTCTCACCAGTCTGCCGACCAACGCTTCCGCTTCCGACGAACTCGTTGTATATCGAGTCAACGTCGCTGACCATGATGCGATAAACCGGGCGATCGATCGGATGCGCCCATTGATCGAGGCCGGCCCATTGAAGATGTAGCTCAACGCGATCGCGCCGAACCACCGCGTACCTCGGCTCGTGGGCCTGGTCCTGAAAGGCCACAAAGAATCCGAGACGAACGTAGAAGTTGACGGAAACCGTGACGTCGGTCGACGCAAGGACGGGGTGGACGCCTTCAAGGATCGCTTTCAAAACCTCCTCTCAACTAACCGAGCGGTGACACGCCGATCAACTCTACGTGGGCCCAGAGAATGAACAGCACATAGAGTCCGAGTCCACCCACGACGGCGATCACGTCGTTGAACGGCCCCGCGGGCGCATGCGGCAGCAGCTTCGGCGGCCGCCGTTTCAGCGAGATGCGATCGGCGACGGCCCAGACGAGAAAGCCGCCGAACAACAGCACGTCGGCGAGCCGGCCGTTCGCGAGCAGGTGCGCGAGGGCCCAGAACTTCACGGCGGCGAGCATCGGATGCTTGGCCGCACGCTGGATCCTGCCCGGCAGGTAGGCCGCGAGCAGCAGCGGAAACACGGGCAGCATGATCAGGAACGCGACGTGCCGGAGCCAGCGCGGCGGGAAATACAGGATCACGGGATCCGCGCGCGACATGCCGACGCCATAGCAAATCAACACGAATCCGAGCAGGGACACCAGGCCATAGACAGCCTTGAAGCCGCCGGGGGAACCGGCCGCGAGGCGTCCGCGGGCTGCGGGCGCAAGAATCGCGAACGAATGAACGCCCAGGAAGAGCAGCAAACCGACGATCAAGACCAGCATGCGAAAACCTCACGACGACACACCTGAGTATCCCACGCCACGGGACGGCCGTACGGCCGAATGCGGGACATGCAGAGCCGCGCCGTCGCCGCGGCGATCGTCAGGCGGTGATCGCCAGGCGGGCACAGTCAGGCAGTGATCGCCAGACGGGGACAGTCAGGCGATGATCGCCAGACGGGCAAAGTCAGGCAGCGATCGTCAGACGGTGATCGCGGCGATACGCCGCGCCTGCCTGCGCAGCACGTCACCGAATCCATGGCGAGTGA
>Ga0209611_10005555_pt1 | contig 21063 bp, 16 predicted proteins | sample S1TSphgellanicum_3_FD_187693 | JGI IMG/M metagenome (GOLD analysis project Ga0209611, IMG submission 187693) | Host-associated microbial communities from peat moss isolated from Minnesota, USA - S1T2_Fc - Sphagnum magellanicum MG (SPAdes) (version 2) | ecosystem: Host-associated > Plants > Peat...
TGCTTTAGCTTTTCTGTCAATCGCATTTCGCACATTTCCTAGTCGTGCTCTTTTGCGTGCCTCCTCAACCAAGCTTTTGATCACCAGACCACCAAAACAATGGCCTATTAAAACAAACCCATGTTGTCGACCCAACCTCCATTCATCACTGCCACAAGAAAAGCGATGGTAAAGATTTAGACCCCATTAATGAACCTCATTATTACAGATGACTTATTGAGGGAAAGGCTCCTTTGTTTGAATGTTCCAATGAAAAGTAACAAAATTTAGCAAAAAAAGATGCAAGTTAATCACAAAGTGAGTGCAAACAAATGCCCTCTGCAACATCCTTGAAAATGACTATTCTACAAAATCTACAGAAAAGTCATGTTGTAGGTGCTTCTTTGTGGAAACCGTAACAGGTGTAATGATCATATTCAAACGGAGTAGTAAGATGGAAAATAGCCTTTTCTGTACAACACCACTTAATTAAAGAATATGTATTAGGGGTCTTAGAAGGTGACAGAAACCTGAGCACGAGGGTTTGTAGTATGTTTTTCCCAATTTCTGAGACATCATCAATGATCCCCTTCTCTTCAGATTGTGTGGGACAAGCATCATATGATATGGCCAAGACGCGCACGTTCTCGTCCAAGTCTTGCGGCAGCCAATTTTGAGGCCAACAATCTTGGGGGTCATCGAGTTGTGTCCAAGTACTTTTCCAAGCTTCCTTTTCACTTGGCCAGTGTAGGCCATGAAAAAACACCACATCAAAATTGGTAGAACGCACATGATCTTCAAGGGGCCATAGTTGATGCACAGATCGACCTTCATTATCCTTGTAATTCTATAACACAATTACAAAGGATTTAATGCCTCTATATTGGGACACTCTGGTTTGCAATTCAGTCCTACTTATATTCAAAACTCATTCCTTAATATATCAAGTGTCAAGGACTGATCACACAAGTCGCCAGTAAAAGGATGAGACACGTCTTGAAGCATCAATGCTAAAAACTGACAAACAGAGACAATAGAATTGCAGATCTCGTTGGTCTTGCGAGCATCCGCATAGTATGTTGATAATCGTGAAAAACACCAATCTTTGGTTATTTGCTCAAAACATGTCAAATCCATGAGCTTTATATGAGCTAATTATTACACTGATAACTTAATTTTACAGTATTCTAAGTTGAGCCTCAAGAGTATGTATGAAATTTTTGCTTCAGAACCTAATGAAAAAATTACACTAGAATTGGAATGCTTACATCATGAGATGCCCTTGAAGGAGTTGTTGAAGGAGAAGCCTTTCCGCAAACCGACCTTTCAGTGTCGAGGTCAGGAGAAGGTCGCTTTCTAAAAAATAAATTTCGAAGCATGACAACACGACTTTTGTAAGTAACAACACAAATTTGAGATCAGGTTTCCGTGCGCATCCTGCACAAATTTTTCATCCCATGCCTTGACAGCAACTGGCACACGAACCACATCTGACCATTGAAAATACAAGCAATTCCTGAAACCGAGCTAGCAACCCAATCTTGCAGTGACAGATTCAAAGGACCACCGGCTATTATCATCAAGTTTCCGTACACATCCTGCACATATTGTTCAGCTTATGCCTGTAAAGCAATTGGCACACGGACGGTCACATCTAATTTCCTGAAACACAAGAAATCCTTGAAACCTCTAGCAAACTGATTTTTCAGTGCCAGAGTCAAAGGAGCATCTCTTCTGAAAGAAGACAATGAGTCCCCGAGTTGAGAACATATTGACTCTCTGCTGTGACAACATAAATCATTTGTCCCGTTTACATGCACATTCACATGGTGAACAAATTGTCCACGTTATGATTTGAAAGCAACTAACACACGGACCGCATCTCATAATTCTTGAAACACAAGTAGTGAAACCTCTAGCATCGCAGCTCTATGGAAAGAAATCGAGTGACACAGATTATCGGAGTAATGAGGATTGCCCCGGAGACTCAAGACTTTTGCGAAGTCGGCAATTTAGTGAAGAAGAAACTTGTGCGCCTGAAGACTGCAAGGCTCGAACTTGGCCTTACACACGATTCAGCCTGTGGCCAGAGTGAACCAGCACCCACCAATGCACCATCGACTGGATGGCTGTCATCACTCAGTTGTGGATGAACCTCAACTGAGTTCATATCTGATTTCACCTTGGGTAACCCCTTGTGTAAGAAGGAAGTCCTGTATCTAGGTAGATATGTAGGAAGATAGGTGACTATTGGGTAAGTAGATGGATTCTACATAGGGAAGGGCTGTCCTTACTACCCACCTATTAGGCAGCTGGTTAGTAGGTAGGTAGTAAAACTAGCAAAAACTGGAACCCAAAAGAAAACTGTTCCCTGTTCACTTTCCATCCATCCTTCATGGTGCATTACTGGTAGGTTCTGGTTCACTCTGGCCCAGGCTGTGATACTGCTCAAGTCAGTCCCACAACTCTTAGGCTTGTTAGACAACTCTTCTGGTAGTATCTTCCCAGAAAACATTCACAAGCTTCCAGAAGCACAAGAGAAGAATTTGTCAAACCATGGTGATCAATGATTTCTTTTCCCAAAAAATCTGTGGTTTTGACAGAAATTTTGGGATTTTTTTTTTAAAAATATTTATATATTAGTGTAGATTTGATTAATTTTTTGGATTTTTTGGGGAAAATTTTGCCAAATTTTTCATGCCACAACATTGAAAAAAAAAACCATGATGCTGGTCATAGACATTATGTAGTTGATGATAATTAAAATCTTGTGCAACCCAGAGTTCATGCCCCTACCATTAGCCTAGGCCAAAAATGGTAAAGAACAGAGGAGGTAGGCATAGAAATTCTGAGTAGCAAGGAGGTGAGCCCGCATGCACTCAAGGGCCCAGTTTTTTTTTCTTTCGAGAAAGAGGGGAGGGACTAGTTTCCCATTGTGTTCCCATCAAGTTCCTACTGCGTTCCCAACATGTTCCCAACAGCACCTTGCTTTATCCCATATCCTTTGCCTTCAGTTCTGATCTTGTGACCGATATAACAAGATCAAAACAAGGACACTACAGTATATGTGCTTTGGGCATGTCCCATTTGCTACATTTGTGGGTTTTTGTGATGCGCCAATCAATGATGCCAATCACAAAAAAAATAAAATGGAACTTTGGGGGTACCCACAACCAGGTAACTAAACATGAGTCACACTATCATAGAGAGAGTACTCATTAGGTATTGTCACAAAGATATTTGAAGACCCAGTTTGAAGCCCAAGATTTCTGTGTTTTTCACTGTAATTTGTTTTTCTTGGCTGCATATAATTTGGCAATAATACAAATTCTACATGAAACAAACTTGTGTACCTAACGAGAGGGAATGGAAGAATTTTGAGCATGGTTGGTATCTGCCAAGTGCAAACTGCTGCAAGTTGAAGTTCAAAATATTTGTGTCACCCAGTCAGAATTAGGGTCGCTTTAGACAAGGGTCCAGGGGCCAACTTGAAGCAAATTGAACCTTGAATTCGAACCATCTTCACTTTAAGAAACACATTTTTTTCTAAGGTACAATGAGTGTGTGTCTAAAGGCTTGGGGTCCAATCTGAGGGTTCAAATATAAAAAAAGTGCAATTGACATGTGAGAAGATTAAGTTAATTATTGATTATTTTTTTGTTTTCATTCAGGATTTTAAAAAATTTAAAGATTTTTTAAACTCCTACTACACACAATGAATGAGCATAGGCACAGGATATTGGTGGCTTTTTTTTTTTTAATGGTTATGCATTGAATGATTGTACAAGTAGTTGCATTGTAATGTGTAGCTCTGGGACAAGATTGAAATATGATGATTCGACATTATTTTGTGCACTTTGAAGGTGTGAAAATGCACTCTTTACAAGGGCCATCTTGTGAAGATTCACAAAACCAGCCATGTCAACTTTAGATTCATCAAAAATGGGAGAGTTGATGTCCTCTCACCAATGTCCTCAAACCATATGATGTCTTACATTCTCACAGAATTTGAAAAAATATATAGAAAAAAATAGTGCAAAAGAGAAAAAAACCAAAATGATGAGCAACCTTGGACCCTAGCTTACCCATGAGCTCTCCTTGAAGCTCTTTTTTTGGTCCAGACCAACTGGTTTTCCCTTTAAAATGATGCCATGTAGACAAAGTCACAATTTTGATTTGTCTTTGTCTTGGATCCTCATCTAAAGGCCTTGAGACCAACTTAAAATTCTTGACCAATAGGAATGCTCAATTTCATTGGACCCTGCTCTTTGGACCCTTTTCTAAAGTGACCCTTCTTAGACTCTCCTAACTCCTTGTGGAACTTTCCCATGAAAGGGTGCGTTCCAATGTGTGCAAAGGTGAAATTTTCGCAAGTTGGTGAATGTTTTTCAAAAAATGAAAAAATTGTGATTTTCAGGGATGTTCCGCCATTTTTCGAAATAAAAATGTTAAATTCGCCACATCTAGACATAGTCACTTCGTGAGTCACCACTTGTAACAGCACTTTTGTAAAAATGCTACAGCCGACCTAGGACAGTTACCATTTCATGCTAATTAATGCCGAGGATCCTCTGCAGTGGACTTGCTTCAGTAATGTGGAAAAAAAAAACCCTGCTCTCTTCTAGTTCTCTTCCCCTAGACCTTGTAGGGTGTTGATTTTGTAGTCTCGTAGGTGTTTCAGTCTGTAGCATGTTGTAGGTGCTTGACTTTGAAGAATAGATGACTTAGGATTCAGGACATTGACAGGAGAGTTGGCCTAATCTTCTGGACGAAATTTTTAAAGTACAATAATGCATCTGATGTTGTAAAGGGTTGCAGGAGGGAGGCTCTGGTGGAGAGTTGGTACTAGTCTCGGGTTTCAACCAGTGATGTTCAGTTATTCGATTTTGTAAATGACCGACTGTTTTGGTTTATTTTATATTTCAGAATCAAAGAACCATGGATTTGTTTTTGAGAAATAAATCAAAAGTAGAGAACTGTCAGTTTGGGTTAGTCGGAAACATCAAAGAACCAGCTGTTTCCATTAACCAACTCGCAAAGAACGGACATTTAGAAAAGCCTTTTTCTTCTAAATTTCAAAAAAATTGAGAACCTAGTTCTACACCAAAACCAGATTTGAGATTTTATTTTCACCCCTGCTGGGTGATTGCCTATTTACCCAGGTTAAAATCAGTAAGTATCTGTAGCAGATTCTAATACCCACCTAACATTGCTTCAAACTGGTGTTGTTTGGTTCTAGTTTCTGGGTTGATTCCTCTGTCTTTTACCAGGATATTGTAAATGACTATTTATTTTTGCATATCAAATTTATGTATTATATTATATGATTACTACCATCGATTATATAATTAATTATAAATAACAAGTTAAATTATAGTTAAATATTTATTGAATACTAATAATATTATGTGAAATTGTTAATTAATACAATTATAGTTATTATCTAGCAAAATAAATTTTAATAATATCAATATTAGTAGTTATTATTGTTATAAACATTTAATAATGATGATGATAGGTTTTTTTATTTGTTAGACATTTTTATGTTTAATATTTAGTATAACTAGTAGGTAGATTAGCTTCGTATAACATAACTAATGGATAGGGTAGACACACCTATCACCAAACCTTAACCAAATTTTTGAAGTTTTTTGGTTTTTTGGAAAACATTTCATGACCATGGGTGAACTGAGTGAAAATTTACAATATTTCTTGAAACTCTAAAAAAAGAAGCAAGAAAAAAAAAAAAAAACATTTAGACCCCTTATTTTCAAATTTCATTTCTTCCTCATTTTTTGTTTGTTTTAAACAATTTAAAAAGTTATGGAAGTGTTATTCGAAGCTTTACAAACCTTATTGAGATGCAAAGATAATAGAATGAAGTCTAAAAATCTTAAGCTCCAGAATGCAAATTGGTCATATATGTCAACCCACGTCCCCATGACCCCCCTCACTTGGAGAACACTTATCTTGTTCAAACCTTCATGAATTTGAACAATTTTTGTTGCATTAAATGCCCCATATGAAGTTTTACAAAATCTTTGAAAACAATACAGTGGCATCCAAAGATCTTAAGCTCCAAAATGCAAATTGGTCATATGTGCCATTTCACATCATGCCCATGACTCCCTTCAATTGGATTAGACATATCTTGCTCAAACCTTTATCGATTTGAACAATTTTTGTTGCATTAAATGCACACAGTAAAGAGCTACAAAATGGTTTTTGAATTTCAAAAGCAACAGAGCAATGTACAAAGATTTATAAGTTTTTATTCTTAAATTATAAGCATGTGTATCCTAGTAGTTACAATTAAGATGTAACTATAATGTTTGACCCACTTTTTTGTCATATGTTTCAAGTTTACAAACTATATAACTAGATGCACCAACCATTTTTATAAGACAAATGGTACTTGGGATGAGCCAATCAAAATGGTTTGACCCCAAAAATAAACCAAAAATAAAATAAGATCATCTTAAACTAATTTATTTAGTAAATAGGTTTTGATGGGCATGTAGCTTAATTACCTACTTAGCTAAACATAGGTTGGTAAGTAGATATTTTACTTACCTACATAGGTACTTAAATTCAATCAAATAGGTAGGTACCTACGCCTAGTGAAATATAAAATTTATGTTCAAGTGTCAAAATCCTATTGGATGCAAGATGGATGATTTAGATTAATGTTATTTATCAACAATTTTTAATTTTTAAATAGTTTATCAATACCACATGTCAGTGTCTATTTAATCCACATGTCAAAACATCCTCCCATGTTAAATTGGACGATTCATATTTAAATTAAATTTTTATTTTAATATTGAAATACAAAAGTGACAATGTCATGAAATATCACTAGATGCAATTCATCCACCCTATTATTCAAGTTGAAAATGATTTTCAACTATAATAGTTCATGTCATTCACAAATAAAATGGTTTGAAGTGACGATTGATGTGGTGTTAACATGTGGCTAAAGTTTTCAATTGGAATGTCACTTTCAACTTGTACTTGTTGATTGCCATTGCTTTTAGTTGCAAATAATATTTTCCAACTAAGTTTGTTGTTTTCAATTAAAAATTATAATTGAAAAGGAGTTGGAAATGTAATTGGAAAAAAGGGATTTTTTACTAGTGGAAATTGAAAGATCTATTGTGGATCCAACAATCAAATTACCACCGACTATGGTAGTTGAAGGTTAAATTGCTAAAGGTTTGGCTAACATTAATTTATGTAACAATTTTTCACCTCTCTTATTCTTAATTTTTTGTCCCTCCTGAAAGTGACCAATTTGGTTAACACTAATGTTAAAAAACCCCCACCCCACCTTCCCTCATGTGAGAGGGAAGGAGGGGCTTTTTTTCGCCAATTTTTTTCATGCAATATCCCCATGCTTTGGGCAAAAACAATTGTCTAATTTTTTTTATTCAATAACCCCAATGCTCCAATGATGTTAATTGCATTTAGCAATTAGTTCAATGGTGTGTAGGTAATACCTTCATTTTTTTCAACAATCCATTCATTGGGGTGCATGCAATACTTTCATTGTTTAATGCCCTTTATTGATGTTGATTTCCTTGTAGATCAAGATTCAAACTTTCCATGGGCAAAGTGGAGTATGCAAGGTGGTTGGTTGTTTGGCCACATATTCGACCACATGGCTCTTTGTTCAACACTTGGCAAAGCACCATGACATGCATGTGTAGCCGAGTAGGTTTGGTTGTCCATCGACTTAACCTAGACGTTTGTGCTGACAAGACCATGCTTATATGAACAAGAAGATTTTGGGCAACCCCTTGGTTTGTTTCCACTAAAATGAACAAAAGGCCACTGATCGAGCAAAATGCGGGGCCATCTCTAAGTGGAACCCCCTTCAAGCTGAAACATTGCAACATCTTGAATTACCCAAACTAGCCTTGGTGAAATTGGCTCCTAGTCAACTTTTTTGACTCCTTCGCATCTTGGAATGGGGCAATGGATCCATCCCTGGGTATCTGATTCCATTAGTGGAAAGAGATGATGACCTTGCAGAATTGATCCATGGGTCAAAGGCAATCATATAAAAAAGCCCTCAAGGCCACTTCAAATTTTCACCCACACAATACCCCCCTCAAATCGTCAACCAACAAATCAATATTTTTACATAACATGCCATGAACCAACATTAAAATTAGAATATTTAATTTAGAAGTCCATTTTAATTATTAATTTGAATATGATTTTTTGAATAATTTATTATTTAAAATAAATTAATGATTTAATTAAACTAATTTATAATTTATGGCTATATATTCTAATATTTATTGATGATTAATATTATTTCAAAATAATGACATGATTATTTTACACATGTAAAATCAAATTGAAATCATTTAGGATTATATATAATGATTAATAATAATTTAAAACTAACATATCTTTTTAAACATATATTATAATGATGTTACATGTTATATTAAATTACACAATTCTGACCATTCATTAGATGGGAAATAAAGGAATATTTATATATATAATTATTATAACATATTATACATATAATTATAATGATATAAAATTGATATTAATGTAATAATGAGTAATATAATTATATTTTATTAATTAATTTTATATATTAATTCTTGTGGCATAGTGCACCCAAACCTGCAACCTAGACATGAATGCAAGTATTGCAATGGCATTGGATATCCCCGATGCACAAGGAATATTTTCAAGAGGTTCCCAAATGTCTTATTTTGTGTTAAGAAGCTTTTAAATCTTGATAATGGAACTATGGCACTAGGACTTAACCACATAAATCAAATGTAATACCCTTGGGTCAAATGATCACCCATCAATTCAAACGTTATTGGGGTATTATGATGTAACTAGACCACATTGGTGTGTAGGCAATACCCTAAATATAGACATGAAACATGATGCCACATAAGGTGTGGGTATTATGCAAATATCATTGCATCATAAAAGCTTGTAATACCCCCATAACGCAACATGGTTCCACATTACAATATTTCGTTCATTGGTAATGCATGTATCACTATTTATGAATACTCACATTAAGCATTAGGAAATCCTTAATTGTCAAGATGAGAATGTTCAAGCCCTAAAAACTATAGAAAAACTCCCCCATACTCATCTTTCATGGCACATATTCACAAATTTTCGTGAGTGTGAACTAAAGGTAATCACTTATTATGATGCAAAACCCTATAACCATTGGACTTCCAATCCCAAATTTCACACATTCAAAATTTGAGTATACTTTATTTGTGATTTTTCCACTAAAAAATGCATTAAATTGCATACATGCAATATCACTAAACATTAGTAGCTCTCGAAGTATAAGCAAATTTGTGTGCGACCATCCATTCATGCCAATCTTTCCTTTGTTTGACAAAACAACCCATGTCGTCTTCCACCTAGTTGAAAATTATGCCTAAATGCAAAGATTCATAACCTTTAATCAAACAATTTGTGTGAACATTGGCACATACCACTTTGAATAATGATGTGGCATGGATGCAAAATGCAACCCCACCTTCTATACACTCCTTCATGATGTTTCGCATGCTTTCCATTAATTGGGCCATTACTCATTCCATAAGAGCATTTGACGTTTTGGCTTCAAGTACCTTCACATCATCGAGGGTTGAGATGTCATCACCTGGAGAAATAAACCCACCAATATCGACAATCCCTTCCCCATTAGTAACTCAGTCCAGCCTTTCATCATCATCAAATGCATTGTTGTCCAATGAATGAAGTCTATGAACATGGTTTTGAATCCTATGTAGTCAATGCCATACCATGTCCCACAATAGTAGATGATGGTCTCTATAATGACATCTATGTAAGCCAAAATAAAATTGCGATTTGGTGTTTACATAAATTTCCACACAATGCCCACTCACATGTGCAATTGACGTACTCTTTAAATGGGTGTTTAACTTCATACATGTGGTTGGGAGTCCCTTGGCTCATCACGATCCAAACACCCCTGGATACCAATGATGGCCACTTCACGTTGGCATTTAAAATCAACAACACCTTTTCCACACTTGCGTTTATGATGTGCTCCAAAACTTTGTTTTTTATGATCGTGCATTTTTTCATTTCAAATGTGTGCATATAATGCCAAGCCATAGTGGTCGTTAGCTGCCACACCAACCAGTCAATATGTTGACTTCTAAACCTTTTTGTCTCAATGGAAAACCATCTTTTCAATGCACCATGGTAGGACTCAATCAATGCTTGTGTATCTTGGTTGGAATGCAACAGATTTTGAAGTCCAACCATCCACAAATCTAAAACCAAAGCACCAATGACATATTTAAGTAATTAAACTTATAATATTATGGACTCAACTATGAACAAAATAATAATAATGACATGGATAATTAAGTACATGATGAACATTTACCAAGGGGGTCCATTCACAGTAAAAGGAGTTAAATCACTTGTTCATTACAATGAAAACTACAACTTTAGAATATTTTGGAAAATCACCAATAATTATATATGATGAATTATTTGTTCATATTTTGGGGTTTCGTTTGTTTATTCATGGAATTGATATCCTACAAATTTAGAATCATTTCATTATGTTATTAGAGTCCTTTGTCATACAGAAAACACTTGTTGACAAGGTTCTTTTAAGGATTATAAAATTTGAACGTGATTTTTGTTACTCAAACATTCACCAAATCTTCCCAATTTTATTATGGGCTCTAATATACTTCATAAGAAGGGCCACATGTGTTTATATTTTTAAATTCACATGTATTGAATCCTTTGAATGAATGTTGTTAATTATGATTATGAATGTCTTTAATGGTTCAAAAGGTTCAAAATTTGTAATCATGGTTAAAAACAAAAATGTACATTTGACTATAATCTAGATTTTCATGCAAAAGATAATAGTTTCTATTTTAATTTGGGTCATGTTTGGTCACAATATTGATATTTAGTTCTAAAAATTACATTTAAAATATAATTTTGGTATTTAATAAACTAATCCATGTAGGACACAAATAAAATGCAATTTTTGGTAAGGAAACCGACCTCAGTGCCCATCGCTCCTTTTACTATGAATGGACCCAATGATGGGTTAATATGCCCAAAAATATCGTGTCCAAACATCTCCTAGCTTATGTTATTCAAATTGGCCATGACCTTTTCTTTCCCATGTGCTTTGAAGTCTTTAATGTTTTTGCCAAGGTCAATCATCCCATACAAAATAACATAGAGGTCGTCCAAGATTGTCGGATGCACTACCACATCCTTAATCTTCTTTAATGCACATACCTACCATGCCTTTAAAACATGCTATGCACATACGTAAATTAGGACCATGTCCTAGCTCCAAAAAACTCTATACAACCCAAGAACACATGTATTAGCAAAATCTCATGGTTACAAGTTGTACATCATGAGTAACAATAGAAGTCATGAAGGTGTATTTGGAATGTAGTTAGGAAATGTGTTGGTAATCACCACAATGCCACCAATTCTTGTGGGGCATCATCAACAATAAAACACGCAAGCTTCTAACTAAGCATTTTTGAAAAAAGCTTAGCTTTTAATGGGGCTAACCATTCTATCAAATCATTTTGTGTTTGTCGAAAAATGACAATTGATGCAATTGGGATCCTAGTCAATTGTGAATCAAACACCATTAAATTAAGAGGTGGAACTTCACATCATTACCGCCAAAAGTTACATCCATTGAAATTGCCTCATTGTGCCCCCATGTGAACATTGATTCCAATTGGGTGGGTGTTTGGATCCCAATGGTGAATGGCACTTGAATCCCACCAATATATTTTGCTTCTTAGAAAAAAAAACATCATCCTAATGATTATATGCCCAAGTTTGAATTGAAATGACAAGGTTGGCATGCAACTACCAACTTCCTTGTTTATACTTCTAATCGATATAGTTGATGTCATTTTGTTGGATGAAATCATCTTTCATCATGGGCTCCCCCACGCTGACCCATGCCCACCAAATCACCTTGGGTTTGTCATGTATTTATTTCACCATGTGGCCCAAGCTCAATTGGGTCCAAATGTGGTTCTTAAAAACTTGAGACATTTAAGGAACATATAATGACATCTGAACTATAGATTCAAGATCATCTTGACCATGTGCAGGCTCACCCTTATGCAAGTATGGGCATGATGATAAAAGGATATTTCAACCACCTTTAGTTGTACATATAATTACTTGACTGAAAATGCCGCCAAACAACCATGTTTGATGGAATTAATATGATTCGAATCACCACAATAATCTCTAGACCATACTCGCATTCATACTTACATCACATTCAATCAATTAAGGAAAGGTTGCATTCCAATTTGTGTACTACAATTCTAGTAAATAATAGGCAAATGAAAGCAATACCTTCATGTGATACATACCAAGTATGCCCGAGGTGGTGCCGAATTGTGGGTTTTTGACATCTTTTTGTGTAGGCATGTTCTTGTAGATGTTCCATTCCATTGGAGTACATAGGTCACCTTGTTCGCCCTTCAAGAAGTCTTGGACACGTGCATATGGGATGTATGCCACATCAATGGATTTCTTGTTTGAAGCCTCGTGGCATTCGCCCTTAACCCACACCAAGTGCACATTGGAAAATGGTGGCTTGGTGGGGTTTTGGACTTGTATACTTTGGCCTTGAGAGTTTAAAAAATGTCTTCAATATTCTATCCCAACAATAAACATGAAAAAGGTTGATTGCATGGTATATGCATGGTCATCATTAAATAAATGAATGATGAAAAAAAATCTCTAATCTAAATTGTTTTTATGACACCCATTATACTATAAATTGCAATATCTTCATTATCACAATCATGAAATTTAAGGTTTTCTATACACGAATCACACAATTAAAACCACCAATACCATGGTGCCTAATGTTCAACTTCTAAACCCTATAGGAAAATCATGACATATTTTGGCCATCCAATTTGGCACTCACAAAACACAACCTATTAGAATAAACAATATGAAAAAAATGTATAATAAGTTTTTATGGTACCTATAATGTGAGGTATGGCATTTTGTTAGGATAGTCGGCTAGGCTTGCATTTCTTTGGGTTATACACTTAAACACCTCAACCTCAAACCCCCAAATAGGCATTGTGGACCCCATCAAACATGTGATTACATTTAAAACAAAAAATATAAATCAAAAATTTATGTTGATGTAAATCTCCATATCCTATGCCTTAAACTCACCCTATGCAATGGGGGTGGATGGTTAATGGTGAAGGGGGGGGGAAACCATAAATAAACAAACACTAATGGAAAAATACATTATAATAAAAATAAATGCATAAATAGATATTAAATAAGCATATAATTAATCCATTGGGCAAACATAATGAAAAAGTACAAATATTTTACCCTAAGGTCAAATTTGACATTAAATAATTGTCAAAATAATGAAATGAATTTTTGTGAAAATATGAAGTTGACATGTTGAAAATCATCATAATTATCATAGGTTACGCTCTAAATAATTTCACTCTTCATATGACAATATCATAATTGATCATGAAAAAAATCAATAATTTCAAATTTTAGAAAAAAACTAATATATTTTTAAGAAAAATTGTTTTGGCTATTTGGAAACTAACCCTAGGCTATGTATTATGATTAAAAATTGTTAAAGGGGCAAGATGATTACATGATTTTGAATGAATAGAACATTAGGATAGGGATTGATCATGGAACATTGTATATTTGAATTTTCAATTTTTGTTCGTTTTGAATCATGATGATAGGGACTACCCAAAGATGAGAGTTCTAGGGGGGGAAATTCAATATTAGACACATAATATTGGGGAGTAAATATATCTATAGGTACTTTGTCGTAGAAAACCACAAATTTTGTTTTTGTTATATCACAAATTTTATTTTGTTGTTTGGATTTCATTTCAATAGAACATGAAATTTTGCTGTAATTGTAATTGAGTTTTCACTAAAACAAAGAAGGACAGACTTTTACAATGATTTCCATATCCATATTGTTGTGTGAATTTTCTACAATATCAAAAATTGTAATCCTATCTCTGAATTTTTCTACATTGTGTTCTAAAATGTAGATTTTAGTTATATGAAATAACCATGAATCTAGTGTTTTAATGAACTATAAAATCAAATGTATTTATAATCAAGGTAGAAATTGTGAATGTGTGCATATTGTAGTGCAAATTTGTTGGTATGATAATGTGTAATAATCCTGCAAAAATTAAATTCACTTATACCAAAAAACATCAAAAGCTAAAAAAGAGAGATTATTCACACCTCTTTTAAATTAAGAGTGGCCTTGACTTTCCTTGAAAAGAGAAAGAATGAAATGATCTTGATCCATATATGTGGAGGTGAAGGGTTTGATATAAAATCAAATCTTACCTAAATATTTTTTGGTCCATATACTATTAAAATTGAGGTGCCCCAAATATTTAGTGCCATAAAAATTTAGCAAACCCAAAGGCCCAAGATTAGGTACACATTTGGGGGTTTAAATTAAATAAACTTTACTTGGATTTGTATATTATGCATTTAATTAGGCCAAAATAGAGGTAGACCAATAGGGGAAATCACGCTAGTGGAGATTGTTCAAATTTTCAATACTCACATTTTTTGCATTCAAATGCAACATTGGCGAAATGAAATCCCACACCTTCAATAGAATACTCCCTTAACACTATGCCTTTATTCATGTAAGTGCAATTATTTTCATTTGGGCATTACAAGTGGCTTGTGTGAACAAAATCCAAGGGAAATGTAATAGCTGCATTTTTTTCATTTGAACATTGAAATTGGAAAATGGGAGGGGTCAATTGTATAAATGACCAAGCAAGTAGGTATGGTTGGGTAGTGTCTAGTAGGTACCTACATAGGTGACTAATAGGTACGAAAGTGAAATGACAGGTATTGTCACAAAGATATTTGAAGACCCAGTTTGAAACCCAAGTTTTCTGTGTTTTTCCCTGTAATTTGTTTTTCTTGGCTGCATATAATTTGGCAATAATACAAATTCTACGTGAAACAAACTTGTGTAACTAATGAGAGGGAATGGAAGAATTTTGAGCATGGTTGGTATTTGCCAAGTGCAAACTGGTGCAAGTTGAAGTTCAAAATATTTGTGTTACCCAGCCAGAATTAGGGTCGCTTTAGACAAGGGTCCAGGGACCAACTCGAAGCAAATTGAACCTTGAATTGGAAGCTTCTTCAGCTTAAGAAAAACATTTTTTGCTAAGGTACAATGAGTTTGTCTAAAGGCTTGAAATAAAATTTGAAGATTCAAATGTTAAAAATGTGTGATTGACATGTGAGAGGATTGAGTTAATTTTTGGTCTTTTTTCAAAAAAAAACTCCTACACACAATGAATGAGCATAGGCACAAGATATTGGTGGCTTTTGTTTTTTACTACAGCCATGCGTAGAGTGATTGTACAAGTAGTTGCATTGTAATGTGTAGCTCTTGGACAAGATTGAAATATGATGATTCATCTCCATTTTGTGCATTTTGAAGCTGTGAAAATGAGTTCTTTACAGGAGTCATCTTGTGAAGATTCACAAAATCAGCCATGTCAACTTTAGAATTCATCAAAAATGGGAGAGTTGATGTCCTCTCACCAGTGTCCTCAAACCATATCATGTCTTCCATTCTCACAGAATTTGAAAAAATATATAGAAAAAAATAGTGGAAAAGATAAACAAACAAAAACGATGAACAGCCTTGGACCTGAGCTTACCCATGAGCTCTCCTTGAAACACTTTTTTTGGTCCAGACCAATCGGTTTTCCCTTTAATATGATGCCATGTAAACAAAGTCACAATTTGATTTGTCTTGGTCTTGGACCCTCATCTAAAGGCCTTGAGACCAATTTAAAACTCTTGACCATTGGACCCTTTTCTAAAGTGACCCTTTTCAGACTCTCCTAACTCCTTGTGGAACTTTTCCATGAAAGGGTTCACTCCAATGTGTGCAAAGGTGAAATTTTCGCAAGTTGGCGAATGTTTTTCAAAAAATGAAAATATTGTAATTTTCAGGGGTTTTTTCGCCATTTTTTGAAATAAAATTGTTAAATTAGCCAAATCGACGCATAGTCACTTCCTAAGTCACCACTTGTAACAGCACTTTTGTAAAAATGCTACAGCCGACCTAGGACAGTTGCTATTTCATGCTAATTAATGCTGAGGATCCTCTGCAGTGGACGTACTTCAGTAATGTGAAAAAAAAACCCTGCTCTCTTCTAGTTCTCTTCCCCTAGACCTTGTAGGGTGTTGATTTTGTAGTCTCGTAGGTGCTTCAGTCTGTAGCACGTTGTAGGTGCTTGACTTTGAAAAATAGATGACTTAGGATTCAGGACATTGACACGAGAGTTTGCCTGTTCTTCTGGACGAAATTTTAAAAGTACAATAATGCATCTGAAGTTGTAAAGGGTTGCAGGAGGAAGGCTCTGGTGGAGAGTTGGTACTAGTCCTGGGTTTCAACCAGTGATGTGCAGTTAGTTGATTTTGTAAATGACCGACTGTTTTGGTTTATTTTATATTTCAGAATCAAAGAACCATGGATTTGTTTCTGAGAAACAAATCAAAAGTAGAGAACTGTCAGTTTGGGTTAGTCGGGAACATCAAAGAACCAGCAGTTTCCATGAACCAACTGGCAAAGAACTGACAGGTAGAAAAGCCTTTTTTTTTAATTTAAAAAAAATTGAGAACCTAGGTTCTACACCAGATCCCGATTTTAGATTTTATTTTCACACCTGCTGGGTGATTGCGTATATACCCAGGTTAAAATCAGTAATTATCTGTAGGAGATTCTAATACCCAAGTAACATTGCTTCAAACTGGTGTTGTTTGGTTCTAGTTTCTGGGTTGATTCCTCTGTCTTTTACCAAGATATTGTCAATGAATATTTATTTTTGAATATCAAATTTATGTGTTATTTTATATGATTACTACCATCAATTATATAATTATTATAAATAAAAATTTAAATTATAGTTAAATATTTATTGAATACTTATAATATTATTTGAAATTTTTAATTAATACAATTATAGTTAATATCTAGCAAAATAAAATTTAATAATATCATTATTAGTAGTTATTATTATTATTATAAATATTTAATAATGATGATAATAAGTTTTTTTATTTGGTAAATATTTTTATGTTTAATATTTAGTATAACTTGTAGGTGGATTAGCTTAGTATAACATAACTAATTGATAGGGTAGACACACCTATCACCAAACCTTTACCAAATTTTTGAAGTTTTTTTTTTTTTGGGAAAACATTTCATGACCATGGGTGAACTAAGTGAAAATTTACAATATTTCTTGAAACTCCAAAAACAAAAAAGCAAGCAAAGAACAAAAGCATTTAGACCCCTTACTTTCAAATATCATTTTTTGCTCAAGTTTTGTTTGTTTTAAACAATTTAAAAAGCTATAGAAATGATATTTGAAGCTTTACAAACCTTATTGAAATGCAAAAATAATAGAGTGACATCCAAAATTCAAAAGCTCCAAAATGCAAATTGGTCATATATGCCAACCCACATCCCCATGACCCCCTTCACTTGGAGAACGCATATCTTGTTCAAACCTTCATCAATTTGAACAATTTTGTTTGCATTAAATGCCCCATCTAAAGCTTTACAAAATCTTTGAAAAACAATAGAGTTGCATCCAAAGATTTTAAGCTCCAAAATGCAAACTGGTCATATGTGGAAGTATTGCAATGGCACTTAACCACATCAATCAAATGTAATACCCTTGTGTCAAATTATCACCTATCAATTCACACATTATTGGGGTATTATGACATCACTAGACCGCATTGGTGTGTAGGTTATACCCTAAATACAAACATGAAGCTTGATGCCACATAGGGTTTGGGTATTATGCAAATATCATTGCATCATAAAAGCTTGTAATAACCCCATAGCGCAACATGGTTCCAAATTACAATATTTCGTTCATTGGTAATGCAACTATCACTATTTATCAATACTCACATTAAGCATTTGGAAATCCTTAATTGTCAAAATGAGAATGTTCAAACCCTAAAAACTATAGAAAAACTCCCCCATACTCATCTTTCATGGCACATATTCACAAATTTTCATCATGTGAACTAAAGGTAATGGCTTATTATGACGTAAAACCCTATGACCATTGGACTTTTCACTTTTCACAATCCCACTTTTCACACATTCAAAATTGTGTATACTTTATTTGTGATATTTCCATAAAGAGTGCATTAAAATGCATACATGCAATATCATTAAACATCAAGAGTTCTCGAAGTACAAGCAAATTTGTGTGCAACCATCTATTCATGCCAATATTTCTTCCATTTGACAAAACAATCCATGTTGTCTTCCACCCGGTTGAAGATTGTGCTTAAATGCAAGGATTCATAACCCTTAATCAAACAATTTGTGTGAACATTGGCACATACCACTTTGAGGAATGATGTTGCATGGACGCAAAGTGCAACCCCACCTTCTATACATTCCTTTGTGATGTCTCACATGGTCTCGTTTAATTGGTCCATTACTCGTTACATAAAAACATGTTTGGGCCTTAAGCACCTTCACATCATTGACGATTGAAATGTCATCACCTAAAGAAATAAACCCACCAATATCGACAACCCCCTCCCCATTAATAATTCAGTCTAGCCTTTCATCATCATTGAATGCATTGGAATTGTTGTCCAACAAATGAAGGTCTACGAACATGGCTTTGAATCCTCCTCAGTCAATGTCGTACCATGTCCCACAATAGTAGAGGATGATGTCTACAATGACATATGTGTAAACCAAAATAAAATTGCGATTTGGTGCTTACATAAATTTCCACACAATGTCCACTTTCATTTCCTTAAATGGGTGTTTAACTTCATACATTTGGTTGGTGGCCCCTTGGTTCATCACAGTCCAAACACCCCTAGATTCCAATGACAACCACTTCACATTGGCATTTAAAATCAACAATGCCTTTTCCACACTTGCCTATGTAATGTGCTCCAAAACATTGTTATTTATCATCCCATGTTTCTTCATTTCAAATGTGTGCATATAATGTCAAGCCACAATGGTTGTTAGCTGCCACACTAACCAATCAATATGTTGACCTTTAAGCCTTTTTGTTTCAATGGCAAACCATCTGTTCAATGCACCATGGTAGGACTCAATCAATGCTTCTGTATCTTGGTTGGAATGCAACACTTGTTGAAGTCCAACCATCCACAAATCTAAAACCAAAGCACTAATGATATACTTAGGTAAGTAAACCTAAAACATTATAGATTCAAATATGAACAAAAAATAATAATGAAATGGATAATTAAGTACATGATGAACACTTACCAAGGGGGTCCATTGACAATAAAAGGAGCTAAATCACTTGTTGATTATAATGAAAACCACACCTCTAGACTATTGATAAAAATCACCAATAATTATATATAATGAATTATCTGTTCATATTTTGGGGTTTGCTTATTTATGCATGAAATTTATATATTACAAATTTGGAGTCATTTCATTATGTTATTAGAGTCCTTTGTCATACACGAAGCACTTGTTGATAGGGTTTTTTTTAAGGACTATAAAATTTGAACGTGATTTTTTTTATTCAAACATTCACCAAATATTCCCAATTTTATTATGGGCTCTAATATACTTCATAAGAAGTGCCACATGTGTTTATATTTTTAAATTCACATGGATTGAATCCTTGGAATGAATGTTGTTAATTATGATTATGAACGTCTTTAATGGTTCAAAAGGTTCAAAATTTGTAATCATGGCTAAAAACAAAAGTGTACATTTGACTATAATCTAGGTTCTCATGCAAAAGATAATAATTTTTATCATAATTTGGGTCATGTTTGGTCACAATATTGATATTTAGTTCTAGAAATTACATTTAAAATATAGTTTTGGTATTTAATAAATTAATCCATGTAGGACATGTGTAAAATGTAATTTTTAGTAAGCATTTAAACCTTAAACCCCATGGCTCCTTTTACTATGAATGGACCCAAGGATGGGATAATACACCCAAAAATATCGTGTCCAAACATCTCCCAGCTTATGTTATTCAAAATTGGCCATGACCTTCTTTCTCCCATGTGCCTTGAAATTTTTAATGTTTTTGCGAAGGTCAACCATCACATACAAAATAGCATGGACATCGTCCAAAATTGCTCAACACATTACCACATTCCTAATCCTTTCTAATGCACACACCCACCATGCCTTTAAAACATGCCATGCACATATGTAAATTGGGAGCATCTCCTAGCTCTAAACAGCTCTATACAACCCAACAATAAGTGTATTAGCAAAATTTCATGCTTACAAATCATACATCATGAATAACAATAGAAGTCATCAAGGTGTATTTGGAATGTAGTTAGGAAATGTGTTGGTAATCACCACAATGCCGCCAATTCTCATGGGGTGTCATCAACAATAAAACACGCAAGCTTCCAACCAAGCATCCTTGAAAAGAGCTTAACTTTTAATGGGGTTAACCATTCTATCAAATCATTTTGTGTTTGTCAGGAAATGACGATCCATGCAACCGGGATCTTGGTCCAATGTGAATCAAACACCATTAAAATGAAGAGGTGGAATTTCACATCATTATCACCAAAAGTTGCATCCATTGAAATTGTCTCATTGTGCATTCCAATTGGGTGGGTGTTTGGATCCAAATGGTGAATGGCACTTGAATCCCACCAATATCTATTGCTTCCTAGAAAAAAAAATCATCCTAATGACTATATGCCCAAGTTTGAATTGAGATGACAGGGTTGGCATGCAACCAACAACTTCCTTCCTTATGCTTCTATTTGATATGGGTGATGTCATTTTGTTGAATGAAATCATCCTTCATCATGGGCTCCCCCATGTTGACCCATGCTCACCAAATTGCCTTGAGTTTGTCGTACATTTATTTCATCGTGTGCCCCAAGCTCAATTGTGTCCAAATGTGGTTCTTAAGAACTTGAAACATTTAGGGAACATATAAT
>Ga0209611_10005556_pt1 | contig 21060 bp, 18 predicted proteins | sample S1TSphgellanicum_3_FD_187693 | JGI IMG/M metagenome (GOLD analysis project Ga0209611, IMG submission 187693) | Host-associated microbial communities from peat moss isolated from Minnesota, USA - S1T2_Fc - Sphagnum magellanicum MG (SPAdes) (version 2) | ecosystem: Host-associated > Plants > Peat...
AACTCATGCAAAGAATTTTTGTGAAAAAAAAAGGTGCCAAAATTGCCATATTTTGAGGAATTGATTTGTCTAAAGTCACCCTATTTAGACAATAGGTTCCTGCAGGTCGCCAAAATATGGAAGGATTCTGAAATTTTTCTACTTTTCTCTCTAATAAACTGTAGCCAAATTTGGCTAATTCCTCTTGTGGATGATCACTAGTGTGGCTGCATCACAAAATTGGGGAAAAAAGCAGTTTCCTGTGCATGGAAATTATAGAGCTTTCATGTGATATGCATCAATAGCTGATTATTTTACCAGCACACCTCGACAGAAAATCAGAATTTTTTTCTTTTTGACAGATTTTCACACTGTGCCAACAAAAAAATTGAAAAAAACTGGATTTAAAATTTTTTTTAAATTGTAAATTTGGAGAAAAAAAATTCCCAAATTTTGGAAAAAAAATTCACCAAACTTTCGAAACCACAAAAAAAAAAAATTTTAAAGCTTCTGCAGACAATATGTTCAGCAATGCAGAATATTGAAAAAAGATTGCAGCCAAAAAACTGCTACAGAGTCCTCCTTTCAGATCCTCTTTCTCTTGTTGTTATGAAAGGATGCACAACTGGCTTTTGAGCAACTTTCTCCATGGGGACTTTGGTCATCTGAGAAGGCTGAATTTGCAGTACAAGTCTTTCCAATCCATTCCCTCTTTGATCCATACATCTATGTTGAACCAATTCATGTCCTGGTCTTATAAAAATTTTTAAATAAAAAACTCTTCCAAACTCTTGTCATGCAATCCACCTTGCACCAACTTTTTGTCACGCCTTTGACTCCAAGAGACTTATTATGATCATGTCACAAGCATGCACTGAAAGGTGGGTAGATCATCAAAATCTGTCCTCTCTTTTAAATTTTGGGTTTGGGTCTTTCTTTGTGGGATTGTATTCTCTGCGTCATAATCTGGAGATGAAACTATTTGGGCAAACAAAACTGTAAGCAGAGCAGCATAAACTACTAGCTTGGCAGCTTCAACACATATTTGTCAAATACTTAATATATTTTGAAATTTCTCATTTTGATGTAAGATGAATATAATTCTTGAAGATTCAATATTTCCCTTTTAAAAAAAATGTAAAACTTCTAGAGCTCTGATATTGACCAAAATGTGCTCTTTACAAACTCTGTGAATTGTTGAGCAAATTAAAACAAAAGGGGGCTCATCATCCCATCACAGCTCTTCTGCTATGATGGGATGATCGCATTCTTGGCTTTGTACACATTCAGTGAGCTTTCCAATTCTCAACAGTTGTTGGGAACCTCTTGAAGAAGTTGTCTAAGTACTTCTTGAGAACTACTCAGTTGTTGAGAATTTCTCAAAGTGGTTGTCCAGAGCTTCTTGAAGAAGTCAATGACTTGAAGAAAACAAAAAAATATCTGCTTTTTGGTTGTCTGCAGCCTGTCTGTCTCTTTGTCTGTGTGTTTTGGGGATTTAAAGCTAACCTTCGAGCATCTGAGCAGCTTTGAAGCCTGAGCCTCTGGTTTACAGTGAGTAACTTTCTTGTGAAAATGGCCATGGAGACCAAGAAGCTCTTTCAATTCTCAGATGTGGAAACCCATGCTAATCCCACAGATTGCTGGCTCATCATCCATGGAAAGGTAAATTGTGTACTACAGCTGCATTCTTCTTTTTTTGTTTCTTTATTAATTATTTTTTCTTAAGAAAAGTCATGCATGTATGCTAATATGCTGTGCTTTTGCAGGTCTACAATGTGACTAGATTTCTGGAAGAACATCCAGGTGGGGATGATGTCCTTCTCTCTGCAACAGGTACTAGATATTCTGAAGAATGCCATTTTGATCTTTCAAGCAACTGGTCCATCTGTTGTCATGGGTATCTCAATATCTGTAATAATGCCTTGATTCTGATCACCACTTTTCTGTGCTGGGTTTTCTCTTGATTGGAAGATTTGGATTATATGTTTCAATCCTTGTGTTGATGGAAGTAAGTCTAAGCTGATGCATATTAACTATTCTGAGCTTCTGTCAGTGTCTGCAAATGTGCAAGATCAGGCAAGGATGCAACAAGTGATTTTGAGGATGTAGGACACAGCCCAGATGCCCATACCTTGATGTCAGATTTCATGATTGGTGAAATCGACCCTGCATCTGTCCCTTCAAAAGTGGTCTACAAACCAGCAACATCACCTGAATATAACCATGACAAGAGCACAGCATTCAACATCCAAATTTTGCAGTTTCTTGTACCTCTTGTCATTCTAAGCTTGGCACTCGCATTCAGCTACTTGTATACAAAAGACAATGTCAACACATCCAAATGAGGAAAATAATATTGGTCAATTTGAAAAGAACTTTGTGGCTGGTGCACAACATTAAATTGTAGTAAGTCTTTCTGTCATCAAAATAAAACTTGGTGCTAGATCCCTTCAATCACAGTCCTGATTTGAAGAATCTCTTTGTAAATTTGAGGAGGAATGCAGGGTAGGACTGTACTTGAGTACAACATTTTGTAGTAACTCTTTTGGTTATCAAAACAAAACTTGTTGCTAAATCCCTTCAATAACTCTAGTTTCTGATTTGAAGAATCTCTTGGGTGATCAATCAGAGGAGGAATGCAAAAGTAGGACCATTTTGTCTACAGTTGCTCAACACTCATATTTTGCTAGAAATTTAGTGTTCAGGAAGCTGGTTTTCAGTACACAATTTGAACACTTGGGAACTAATTACTTGTTTAGAGTCTGGATGTGCAGCTCAATGTCCCCCATTCTTTGTGGCTCTCTGTTCATGTTCAACGCATCCTGGACTTGAATGTCAAGGACCCTTTGTGCCCTATGCAGAATTATTACTGGATTTTGAGCAATCTTTGCTAAAGATTGTTGGAACCAAATTGTGGTTGCACCTCTCTGTGCATTTGGGTATCATAGGAGCTAAAAGTTATTGTCTATGTGGTGCAGAGTTGTCAACTCAGTAGTAGAATTTTCATTGTGTTTCAAGATGTGCATTTGGGAGGCTTGAATCTCTATCAATAATGTTGATAGAATAATGTTGTATTCCACCAAGTTGTTTGCCACCCAGCAGTTCTGAATATTCCCATCTTGACGACTCTTTACTAAGTCTTGTTGACAAACATACCAATGTAGAGTGAGGATCTGTTAAATGCCATGACATGAGCCCATGACATGACATGCATATTTACAAATCCAACCTTAGTTTCATACTATGTGAAGCTTGAACTTCAACCAACTTAATGTTTACAAACCATTATACTAGCTGTTCATGGACCTGTATTGATGCATAAAATTTCGAAACATAGTAGAGTTATTCATAAAGTCTCACGATTAGGGGCCGAGAATGACCAGTTTTGGCATAATAGGGCATCAAACGTGTAACTATGAATGAAAATTTTACAAAGCAAAATAACTGGAACCCAAACTAGTTTTTCCACCAATTTTGGTGGTAACATGAGTTTCATCCTGGGCCCCTCCACTGTTGCTACATATATTTTCACTGTTCCTACCTGTACAACAACTAGGGTAGACTGGCCCATCACCTATTGGCTGCTTATGATTGAACACTTATTTATATGTCATCATATGTGCTTCATTTTGAGTGCTTTAAAATGATAGGGGAGCACTATCTCAAGCTTTAGAAATCATCTTTGAAGTGCAACGAAAAAGGAGTAATGAAATAATAACAAGGAAAAAAAAGCTTTTCAACTTACAAAACTCATTTTATTTTTATTTTTATGTTTTCTTTTCTTTGGACCCCTCTTGCTTTCAAACCTCATAACTTTCTTTTTTTTATTCGTTTTAAACAATTTAAAGTGCTATAGGAACATCACCTAAAGTTTTACAAATAATCTTGGAACTCTAATAGCAATAGAGCAACATATGAGGAATTTTTTGGTTGTTTAGATATGGTTTTTGTAATGTTTGGTGACTTGTTTTATTGAGTTTTTAACCCCCTTTACTTTGGGGGGCCATAACTTTCTCATTTCTAATCCATTTTCAACAACTGTTAGTGTGTCAAATGTGCCAAGAAGAGGGGTTCAAGTTATGTTTAGACACCAAAAACAATGGAACCCTCCCCTTGGATCTAGCCTACCCTGAGCTCTTAATTGTTTGATCACCAATTGGTCTACCCTATAATTATTTCGAACCTTATGAATTAAATGCCAAGTTTTAGCATTTCGTAATGAAATTTAATAAAATTCCTTTACTTTGCAAATAACACTAAAAGAGGGGATTAGGGGTGGAAGCAAACCTAAAGATAGGGTGGAGACATGATGATTTACATATAAGTTATATAAGTTTATTGAGCACTGGAGATTGTTAATGGTTAAAACTTAGAATTCATAATTGTCTTTGAATGGAGTGTTGTTTTGTCAAGTATTCATCAACAAGATTAGTTTTTTTTGTTGAAACACATTCCAATGTGCACAAGGTTCCAAGTTCCAACTCTTGGGTGTGAAGAGCATACTTGGAAAGAAAGGAGAGGTTGAAGAAGGTCAATTTGTGTTGTTTTCACATTTCATGACCTCTAGTTATATGATATAGTGTCACTAATCCTTGGGTCACTAGTTAGAATCCTCCTTTCAACTCAAAGGTCTAGGGTTCAATCCTTTTTTCAGTTTTATTTTTTTGACAAACAAAATGGATGAAAAAATTCATAGAATGGTTACATAGTTTTTAAGTTTGTTGCCCTTAAAAAGTGTTTTCCCCGGTAAAAGAAGACTGAATGCTAGTCCCAAACAAATTCCTTATAGAATAAGAAAAATTTCCTAGTGAAAAATATAACTCCCCCAAGGGAGCAACGAATTTTCCTTAGGGAAGGGCCCAAGTTCTTTAAAAAAAAAGGCACATACCTTAAGGAACAATGTATTTCCCCAATGAAAGGCCTAAATTCTTTGAAAAAATGCATGTTCCAAATATTTTTGCAATCATAATCATCTCATTTTCTTTTAATATAGTCTTGCAACCTATCATTGAAAAGGTCTAAAGGAGAGCTATGACTTTGTAATTGAAAACATTTTAATCAAAACTCATATGCAAAAATTATAATCAAAAAAATATTTCAAACACATTTGTTCCATGGGCCAACATAAGCTCTTTCTCCTTGGGGGACATGATTGTTCCCCAAGGAAAAAAATGTTTAAATTGTTCCCTGGGGCAACTTGAACTCTTTGTCCTTAAGGAAAAACTAATTTCCCCAAGGAACAATGAACTTCCCCTTGGGAAAGGTCAAGTTCCCAAAGGAAACATATGTTCCGAATTTTTTAGAAATAAAAGTCATCTCATTATATATATATATATATAAGCTTACAACCTATCATTAAAAAGGTTTCAAAAAAAAACTACAACTTTGTGGTTAGAAGCACTTCAATCAAAACAATGCAAAAGTTATGATCACATAAAATCTCGAACACATTTACTCCCAAGGGGACATGGTTATTCCCCAAGGGAACAAGATTTAGGTTTCTCCTCAGGGAAATTGCTCCCCTAAGGACCAACCATGTGCCCAAGGGAGCAACCTAAACTATGTTTCTTTAGAGAGCAAATGTGTCTCAAACTTTGTGTGATCATAACTTTTGCATCTAAATTATGATTGAATTGCTTCCAATTACAAAATTGTAGCTCTCTTCAAGACCTTTCCAATGATAGGTCACAATTTTATATAAAAACAAACATAAGATGATTGTGATTGCTCAAAAATTCAAAACATATGTTTCTTTGAAGAATTTGGGCCTTTCCCAAAAAAAGTTCATCATTATTCGAGGAAGTTGACTTTTCCTTGAGGAACAATCATGTCCCCGGGGAAAAGGAGTTTAAGTTGTTCTTTTTTCCCCAAGGAACAATCATGTCCCCAGGAGAAGGGGTTGAAGTTGTTTTTTTTTCCCAAGAAACAATCATGTCCCCGTGAAAAGGAATTTAAGTTGTTTTTTTTCCTAAAAAATAATCATGTTCTTAGGAGAAGGAACTTTTTCTTCCCCAAACACATGGTTGTTCCTTGGGGCAATTTAAACCTTGCTTCCTTTTGGGAACATGGTTATTCCCCGGGGAATAACTTAAACCTTTTTTTACCTTGGGAATTATTTTTCATCCATTTTGTTTGTGAATGGAAAAAAAAATTTAAGAAAAGACTTGAACCCAAAACCTTTGGGGTATAAGAAGGATTCTAACCATTGCATTTTTTTTTTCCTTTGAATATAATATTTAAAAAATATTTAAACCATCCCCCATTGTGCGGATATAATTTTTAAAAGTCTGATTTTTTTTTTTCCTACTGGGCACTGTGTTATATTGTACTATAATTGTGTTGAACTTGGTGCCACATTTAACTTGTTGTGCCTATTTAATGTTTGTCATTCAAAAATGTCTAATTATAGTGCATTTCAACCCATAAGATGAAATTCACAACCTTCATAGGTTTTGCCAAGGTTTATCAAAGGTTTATAAGGATCCTTGTAATGACAAGAATATAAAACTTTTTGGAGAAAAACACCTAGTTTTGTTCTCACACCATTCAATTTTTTATTGACAAAATAAAGGAGGTTGTGAGGATCAAAGAAGAAGAGATGGGCCATAAGAAAATCAAGTGTTTGTTCTTTGGTCCATTTTCAGTTTACATTGGGGACAAATGCCTTTAAGCCATGGCCCATGGGCTATCCAATGGTCTCATCCAAAAAATGTAGGATATTATGAGGTCATAGGTCATGGCCCAAGGGTTTTAATGTAAACCACCTTTTAGCCCTCCTTATGGTAGGGGAGGGGATTATTGCTTCCATGCATTGGTGGTGGTTTTGGCATTAAATTGCCTAATTTACATTGTGGTGATTCACATGAAATTTTAATCATGTTCACACTGGGTTGGTTTAGTTAGCATTTAGGTACAATCATACTTAAACCCTAATGAGGACCATTATTGTCATGCACACAAAAATGTACAATGATTAAAGATTCTTAAATATAAGAATTTCTTTTATTAAAAAAGGTTTTAATTTAAGTCAAACCACATATCAAAATAACTTGGGCTTTGCATTGGTGCACATTATTAATTATGATCAATTAATCAATTGATAAAAAAAATGAATTGATTTTGTGAAAATTAAAGTGTTTGAAAATATTGAATAACTTTGTTTGCAATTATAATGGTATTAGATTTAATTGAATTGAATTCAAATACATCGATTGAAATTTGCATTGAATTTCAATGCCATTCAACAATTGAATTAAAATTATTAAATTCAATCCAAAAAAATGGAATGCAAATTAGTGAAAAATATAGAAAAATTATATTCGTCAACATAATGTTGAAAAAAAATAAATTAACATTTTCTCATGTCTCTTTACTTGAAAATGAGCTAAACAAATTCTAGTATAAAACAATTCAAGTGACTTATAAAATCTAAAGTTGTCCAGCCTAAACTAATTTCTTCGAATCATATTGTCACTAGAATTTAAAACAAGGTCACAAAATATTTTTAAATCATATATAAAATTTGATTTAAAACATGAGGAAAAAACCATGAAACAAGCCATTCTTCACTTTGTATCCAAAAAGAAAAAAGAAATTTAAAAAAAAAAAGGAACCAAATCATCAAATTTGAATTATTAGGGTTTGGAGCTCAACATTATTATTAGGGTTTGGAGCTCAACATTATTGTTAGGGTTTGGAGCTCAACGAAGAGAGAAATAGAATTAGGGTTTAGAGCAGAAGAGCATTGTGGCTGAAGAAATTTGTTGCTGATGTGAAGAAATTGTAGACGGACGGACGGACATAAGGGCCAGTGGGGGGATAAGGAGAAAGCATAGAGGACGAGATTCACGATACCTGGAGAGCCTGTGGCGATAGCAAGTTCTAGGGGCAAAAGGTGGGCTTGTGTTGGTCCTCCTCCCATGCTTTTTCTTTCAGGAATTGTATTAGGTTTTCTTGTCCTAGAGGGGTTCTGGTAGTGGACTTAGCAGATAGCAATTTGTGTTCCATATTTCTATGTGTTTTACATTAGTAGCTTATGGGAGACTGAAGAAGACTGAATTTGATGCAGTTGGGTTTGGAGATCCAACAGTGTTGTTGGCTCTTGTTTTGACAGAGCTGAAAATAAGGTTCAACTATGGACTTGGTTTATTTCTTATTGTCCAATTAATAAAGGCATTACTGGTTATAGATAGAGATGACGCCCTTGAGACTGAGAAGCTCATTGAAATCCAAGTGCATGGTTCAGAACTTTTCTATCTGTCGATTACCATGTCTGCATCAATATATCAATGCCACCAACAGTTACTGTGGAAATGTCAATTCCTGAAGGTGGCTGTAATACCCAAATATGATAGGCATGCATGGGTTTTGCTGTTGTGACGTGTTTGAAAGCTCTCTCATCATTTGTTGGTTGGGAATAAGATTCCATGGTGTGATCATTCTTCTTTTACTCAGTCCTTGATTATTGTGTATCTTCAGAGTCGTCAGTCAGACATGGGGTCTTGAATTTAGGGTTTGATTTCCTGAACAAAGCATGTAACAGCTGTCTTTCAAGGATAAAAGCTTGGGTTGTCATGCTCTTGATATGGGAGCTGCAAAGACGAAAGCAGACAAGATGGCAACAGGCCACAATGTGGATGATATTGGAGAGACTGTCTTAACATGGTTATCATGGTCATTTTTTGCCTGGTACTTCAGCAAACCCTCTTTTCACCAAGAAAATTAACTCATGATCTTTCTTGGTTGATGGACACTTGTACAGAAACATGTGGCTCCTATGAGCTTTAACTGACTGAAGTTGGCTTTCTTTGTAATTGTACAAATCTGTACTTCTGCAGTCGTTGAGGTTTCCCTGAAGTCTGCATTTTAGAAGAGGTTTTAGGTTCAATGAGTGTTGGTCTCCTAGATAAAGCATACATAAGAGGTCGGTGCAGTTTGTTTCTGATTCATTTGGGTGGAGATATTTACAAGTCTTAGAAACCTTGACTGCTGCTCACATTTGTGGATGTCAAGAAGCTCAACTATTTCTCCATAAAGTGAAGTTTCCTGGACCTAACTTCCAGAAATCTAGGGTTTAGGGACCTGGTAGAGAGTACAAGAAGTAGCTACTTGATCAAACCATCATGCCAACAGTCAGAAGCTCATGTATATCTCTAGTTGGAAGGCGGAAGGAGTGCATTGCATATTGCATCTGATCCCTCTCAAGTTTCAGTGTTTATGTGAAATGGACAATACCACATTTGATATAGTCAAGGTACAGGTCTTTTGTTTGACCTTCTTTGGAAGACTGTTTTGCAAAGAAGATTGGGGGATTCCGAGAACTATTTTGGAGGATTTTTGTAGCCATTTCACATAGCATGGCAACAACTTGTGACAAAATGTCTCCTACCCAATTTTCTCATGGGCACAACAGACAGTTCACAATGTGTTTTTTGGATCACAGAAGTGCAAAATGCAAAATGGGCACTTCAGATTGTTGTTGCACACACCAGACAACAGCAGCAGCAGCTATGATGAGATGGTGATGAAGAAATACATAGCATTTGTTGGCACAAGAGCAAGTCCGCTAACAAATTTGAGCAGAAGGACAAGGAGTGGACATTCTTGTAGTGTCCATGCTTTTTGTTTTTTTCCTTCACTTAGGCATTTACTAGTGTTTTCATATTTTTCTTCTGCTGTCTTGGTGGTGGTTGTTCTTCACCTTTTGCAGTTGCAATTGTTGTGTTTTCTATGCATCATCCTCATCAAGAGAGCTGGAGTACTCATATCCTTCTTCTGCTTTCCTTGGAAGTGGTTGTTCTTGAGCTTCTGCAGTTCCAATTGTTGTGTTCGTATGCATAATCCTCGTCAAGAGACTTGGAGTCAGGAGATTTGCAATCATGTTACGGTGTTCCATCTCTTCTTTCCATCATGGAAGAGACTGAAGACTGCAATTGTTTCTTCTGTTATAGATCGCAGTCTGTCCCTCCAAACTGGCGATTTTGTTGCCTCAGGCGTCATCTTGCCATGGAGAAAGAAGATACCCCTGGGTCGTTACTAGAACCATAAAGTGCATGCAGATGCAGCGATAAAGGGCAGCAGAAATAGAAGGAGGACATTGTAGGCTTGTTGATGCGAAGGATCGTAGGCCCGTCTGTGGATGCAAAGCGGCGAAGAAGACCTCGACATCGAGCGGGGGAGGGAAGAAGCGTAGTGCAGGAAAACAGGAAATGGCAGCAAACGGTGGCAAGCTTACGATCTGTGTGGGAGACATTCATGGCCATGCTGACAGGCTCTATAAGCTGTGGCACAATCTAGAACTCGCAGTCGGAGCGACGACAGAAGACTTTCACAAGTGCACAGTGATCTTCTTGGGGGATTACTGCGACAGAGGCTTGCAAACGGCGCAAGTGCTGGACTTTCTGATCTCTTTGCCTCGTCGCTATCCGCAGCAGAAACATGTGTTTCTTTGTGGCAACCACGACTTAGCGTTTGCAGCTTTCGTTGGAGCGTTGCCGGATGCGCCCGTTGGATTCCAGTTCAAATCCACATGGGCTGAGTTCGAGAGAAGCCAGGAGAAAGAAGGCTGGTGGAGCGGCGATGGCGAGGAAGATGTCCACGTCCAGGTAAAGAAAGAAATGATAGCAACCTTGTCTTGTTCTTGTTCCTCTTCTATCATCTTTCTCTACGCCACTTCTTCCTCGCCTCTTACTGGTGAATTTGTGAATCTGAGAAACTGTCCTCAAGATGTCCTCAACAAGGGGACTTTCTGATCTCATCTCCATAGTTCTCAGACTCTTGAGTTGACATGAGCTTGAAGTTCTGAAACCCTATCTGCAATTCCAATACAATTGAGGGTTGAAGAATGGCATTTCTTAGAGTAAAACGCAGTGTTTAGATCATCCATGCATTGATGAAAGTTTCTTTCCTCAAGTTGGACATGATGAGATAGATGGTACAACAAGCATAAATAGATTGAGCCTTGGAATGTGTGCAACATAACTTCTTCTTCTTCTTGATTCAGAGGATAGAAAACCCTAGCTACGAACTACTTTGTCTTCAAGGTGGGAGTTGTTCTTGAGACGCCTGTTTTTTTCCATGCTTTTTGCTTTGAAGGGACGACGTTGGGGTGGCAGAATCAAAATCCCCTTCAATGCTGTGAAGGGAGTGTTTTACCAGGGTTCTATCTATGATGCTGAGCCCACTTTCACATCCTATGGTGTTGCTCATGGTGATCGAGCTGGTACTACTTCTCACAATGATCTACTAGGGTGAACACATGTCTCTTAGTATAAAATGCTGCTGCAAATTGGAAATTTGATGAGTGCTCGATTTGCACATTTGGAATGAATCTATGAAGATAGATAGATTGAGGAAGCTCATTGAGATTAGCGCTGTGGAAATATGTACGGAAGTGTAGTTGAAAGGGTTCATGTCTTTAGGCTCTTCAGTTGTGTTGATGTAGGTTTTAAGGATGAGGCATTACTGTATAAGGCTCTTTCCTTCTGTCTGTGTACTCATAAAGTTGATTTGCAATGACTGTCATGGTAGGTTTACTTGCAGCTATGCCTGAATCCCATCGGGAATTTCTGCGGAACTTAGTTTGGGTTCATGAACAGGTACGCTTTCTTAGTCTGACCATTTTTCTGTAAACTAAGTGCTGAATATGAAATACACCTTGAAGAAGCTCTTGTGTGTGTGTATATATATTTTTGTTCCATCTAAAGGCTTGTGGTTTTCTGTTTGGCAAATTTTTTCTCCATTTTGGCTGAACCTTCTATCATCCATTCATGGTTTGTGTTGTCAGATTCACTTTGAGATTCTGTATGTATGTTATATTTTCTTTTTTTGAGAGCATACATGCAATGGTTTTTGTACATTACCAAGTGATACCAATAGCTACATGTCAGGATTAAGTGGACAGCTCACTCTTGTCATGTTCAGGATTGTTCCATGTGTTCTCATTTTGTGGGTTTAAGGAGGGAGATGACACAGGGGACCCAAAAACAAGCTACACAAAGTTAATAGCAGTCCATGCAGGCCTGGAGTCATCAAAGCCTGTTGAGCCACAGCTTCACAGTCTGCGGAACAGGGATGTGACTGCCCCTCGCGTGGAACCCCTGGCAGGTCGGAAAAATGTTTGGAACACACCACCAGTAAGTTTTTACTCTCTTGCTTGTCTGAAAATCTACTTTGGATTCAAGTTGAGGTGAATGCAATGTGAAGTTGTAGCTTACAATAGCAGACAGAGATAACCTGAATTCATTGTTGGATTTTCTTGTGGACAACTTGTACCTTGTTTCTACGGTAATAGTCCAATGCATTATTCACATAGCCAGCTTCTATTCTTCACTTGTGATCATGACTTTAGTATGTGAGAGGCTTGTTCCACTGTGCTTACAAGTTGCCAGTTTTGGGAAGTTTTCAGCTCTTTGCTGGGATTTCTATTCCTGAGAATCCTGAGTTGGATTTGGTACTTTTTCTAGCTTTCTGGGTTTGCAAATAAGTAAGATTGCAAAGGGTTTGAGGAGGCTCAAATTTTCATATTCCTTGATTTTTCATTCTTGGGACACTTCTAATTGGTAAGGCTCTTAACAAAACACATTTTTGGAGTTAACCAATATAGTAATTAAGTTCTCTTGGAGATTCTTGGAGAAGGAACTGAGGATTTAAGATCTGAATGCAGGAGCTGGCTGAGAAGGGTGTTCTGGTTGTGAGTGGGCACCATGCCCATTTGTATACAGACGAGAAACTACGTCTCATAATTGATGAGAGTGGGGGACTGGACTTGCCCATTGCTGCAATTATTCTTCCATCACGAGTGATTGTGCGGGACACTGATAATGAGGAGTCAGAAGCACTCTTGGAAATGCCTGTTCCAGCAATTGCTGGGCATTAGCAAATTATTGTATTTATCATCACCATGTATCATTTGTATGTCACACATAGAGTATCTGTCTTGAAGTCGTTAGTGACTTTGTCTATGGACCTGCAACATGCTTTTGAATTTGATCAGATACCAAACTCATTAGTTTTAGTATCAAGTTAGAAACAAAGCTAGTAATGTCTTTGCAAATGGAAGTCTTGACAGGATGACCAAGGGGGTGAGAATTATCATAATGTTAATAAGTCCTACTTCCTAATATTAATAAGTTCTGTTTCCTGGAGTGCATAATGTCCTGTGACTTGCAGTTCCTGCTAACCAAGTCAAAGCTTTGGCATTGCTTGTGGCCTATCTCAGCATGTTTAAACATAGACAGTAAGCTGTTTGCTCGATGAATCCTCATTGAAATGAACGGGGTGACTACAGAGTTGCAGAGGTGAGACTCAAGACAACAGTGCACCACCGTTTTTCGAATGAACACCTCACTGGAACTCTTCTATTCCCAAATTGCTGCTTGGCAAGGAATGTTGGAAACACAGCAAAAGACCTGAAATCACAGATGGAGCAGATTGCCTTCCTAGTTATCAGGGGATGATAGCAGCTGATGCATCTTGGTACATTTGCAAGGTCAAATATGCTTGTTTTGAAGAATTTGGCTCCCAATTGAATTATTAGTGTGTTTCTTGTAGCGGCAATTTGAGCAACTCTCTGGAGCATTTATGCCTGTTCATTCAAAACATGGTGCGTTTTCAAGTTCACAGCTTGATGCATCTTTCAACCACATTAGTAGTCGGGAGGCAGACATGCATCTTATCATGATTTATGCCCAAAATGGTGATGTCAAGTAACAACAATGTTTCTTAATACTAATGTTGTGAGACTCAAGAAAGATTCTGCAAAAAACTGCAAGAAACTGTTTGAAGCTATCAAGTAATGTATGATTCAACTTTAACAGATACCATCTTTACCATGCAATAAACATGGTAAAGATGAGGTGCACCACAACAGCTCTATAGGCTAAACTGAGGATTTGATGAGAATAAAAAAAAAGTAGAACTCTTTGTGTAAAAATGCTCTTATGAGCTCTGGATTCTTAAGTAAAATGTTCAAACAAGAAATTTGTAACAATGCTATTGAGTTTGATTATGCAGTTTTTGGAATGCAATCTTTCAAGATCCAGGACCCATTGAGATGATTGCAAGAGACCCAAGGGACCTACTTGAAAGGCGAAAAAAAGAAGACATGAAACATCCTACTACACCAAAAAAATGTATGATGTAATAGTAAATAAAGGACCATAATAAGACCATAATAAGTTCACCATGTTAACAAGTGAACAATTTTGCAACTTTCTTGTAACTTATCATCCAAATTAATAGGATGACTTCCGTGTCCTCTTGTTGGTCACCTTGTTCCTTTGTTGGCTCTATCCCTTGGAATGAAGGCATAGTGGAACTTCTTGTGAGCAAGTATGGGGTGGAGATAATGAAGGTAGGCTTAAAGGATAAGGTTTCAGACCTTCTACCACTAAAAAAATTTTGGCACTAAAACGCCACTAAGTACACTAAGTGGTGACTAGTGGTGCGCCATATTGATCCTCTGCCGAAGCTAATTAACTATAGTGATGCATGATCACTGTGCTCACAATAGTTAGTTAACTATAGTGGTGCATATATGCACCAACACATTATAGGTAGTTAACTGCAGGTAGGATTGGGACTTTGCATACCTAATACACATATATCAGTTCATCCATGTCCCTCACAGTACCACACTCACAGACGCATCGTGAATCCTCCTTGGTCCTCGGGATTCCTGTGAAAAGCACCGTTTTTTACTGCACTTACATTCTTTAAGTATGAAGAATGTGTGTGACGGAGTCCGTCACGCACTCCATCACGGTGTTGTTAGTTTAAAAAGCTCGTTTTTTGTTGGGTTGATTATTATTGGCAGATTGAACAATACAATAATATTATTGATTTCTTTGACTATTAAAATATCGAAGATATTCATATCAATCGGTACTTCTCTTCATATTCGATCTAATATGAACAGGCAATCAATTATTGATTAATTTATATATATTAGTGAATCAATAGGATATTCATCCAACTCCTGTTATGATTGTCGAAGATATTGATCAAACGGTATTGCTCTTCATATTTGATCTAATATTATGAACAGACAATCAATTATTGATTATTTTATTTTTATTGAATCAATAGGATATTCATCCAACTCCTGTTATGATTTGAAAAGATTGGGGGGGGAGAACTTGAGCTCTTGCAAAACACACACACACCCCTAGAGGCAACAAGTCCGCAAAAAAAAAACAGTGGCGAAGATTCGTTGTGCGCGCGTCAGTCAATGTGAATGTAGAACGGTCATTTAAGCGCACCAGTCGATGTAGAACGGTCACTGACGCACATCATGAGTGTTAGCTCTAGTTGAGCTTGACATCTCAACATGATTGTCGAAGATATTGATCATCCCTTGCTAGACCACCATCACCCATTGAGATCCACGTCCCTTGCAAGACCATCATCACCCGCTGAGCCCGCCCTTGCTCATTTCGCAAAGTTGGTGCTAGACTACACATCATGGCTTGGTCCAAAGATGATGTCGTCAAATCCAGGAGCATCACTATTATTGATATCACTGCTAAAGGTGAAGTGGCACCACCCGTACCTATCAAGATCAATGACGAAGAGGCGCAACTTGAGGTTGACGATGTTGAGCTTAGAGACATTGTGGCGGTTCGGATCAAAAATTTCATCAACGCTGGCATTTTCCCAGCTATCATCAAGGGCGCCGCGTTTAAGGATCTCAAAAAAACGATGTCTTTCCTTAATCAATGCGGCGTGCGCTTGATTGACAAGGATAAGGTCAAGTGGTTCATCTGCTTGCTAGACCCGTGCTTCAATGTCAACAAGCCAGTTGTCATTAAGTGCACAAAGACGAGACGTCGAACGCTTGCACCCATCTCGACAAGAAACACTGCATAACCTCATCCAAGACAATGGCAACTAACAAGAAACTAGCAAATATCAAGAAGCAGCTCGATCTATCCAACCCGGCTTTCAAAAAAGACCCAAAGTGCTGGTTTGAAGTGCAATTGGAAACCTGGTCCGCCGAGCAGTCAATCTCGTACAACGCATTCACAACCCGTAGATGGCAACTGATCGGTCATCAGCTACCTGTCAGGGAAGGTGGAATGAAGTCAATCAACATCCGCAAGCTTCACGTCGAGCTGTACACCACGTGCAAGAAGATCATCATTATGTCACTCGCTGAGGCGTGCTCATTCTTTACGATCGAGTACCTGTCGTTGTACCTAGACCTAATAAAGAGCAAGATGAGCAACCAGAAGTACCTGGCATTGCGAGTGTGCTTCAATACGTCGACCAGGTTCAATATTGGCTACAATCTCGTCGTCCACCTATTTGCACCGACTACTGATGAACGTCAAGCGGAACAGTTGTCTACAATCTTGCACGAATGGTCTTCAGGCGTCCTCGAGGAGTTCGGCATTAAGGTGATGCTCGATGTGCTGACAAGCACTTCAAATTCGAGATTCGATGTAAAGCATACCTTAGACATTCTGATCGATGTTTGGTGGGAATGGTGTATATCACATCTAATCCACCTGGCACTCACGGAAGCGTTTGGCACCTCGATCGACCCTAACAATAGTAAGAATGTGGATGCACGCTGCTTCTTCCAGAGGATCAAGAAGGTCATTGAAGCTGTGAACAAGTTTGAGTACCTGCAGGGAGCCTTCGAGGAAGCCATGCTTGAACTCTTGGAAACATAGCTTAAACTACTTAACTCGTCGTAACACTGATGGTCATCCACATCGCTTGTACTAGAACGAATTCTAATAGCTTGGGAACCTCTCTTGCAGGCATACCGTAAACTCAATCGACCAGTTCCATTGACCGACATGGACCGCACACTGTGCATCGAGTTTTATTCAATGATTGAGCCAGTTCGGGCCGTTCAGATCAAGGCACGGGCTATGCAAACATTTGTCATTGTCGATGTGTACATCATGTTATACTTTTTGTACACAACTATCCTCAATGTAAGCAAGTCGCTCGAGTTGATAATACTGGTACGTCGTCAACTCGGTTTTGAATATCCCAATCTAGTGTCGCGATCACATGACGTACTGCAACTGGCCACTCGTGAAGCACGGAAGCTTCTTGGCAAGGCAATGTCTGAACACTACTTCAAACGGTACCATCTGTCAACCCAAGAAGATCTACGGCAACAACCTTGGGCAGCCCATGCTACTGAAGAATGTCTTGGAAGAAACCGATTTCAAGTTTTCATACTTAATCGACGCACAGAGTATGCTGTACCTGCCAATGACGTCTAGAAAGATCGTAACGAAGTTGATCAATGCGACTAACATTGATAGGCTTGATATTCTTGTTGGCTGGACAAAAGAGAACCTACAGAAGCAGCACTTTGTGTTTGTGAACCAGTTCATATGGAACAAAATCAAATGTTTAGCGGAGACCGTTGTAGCCCCGATTGTGCTCAAGAAGCAGCAAATGGCAGGGAGTACCCCAGCTCGGCAACTTGAGAGACCGGCAAAACACATCAAGATATTAGAGTTGTTGTCAGCAGCTCTTAATATTGTGGCTGATGATGACAAGAAGGACGTTAATGGGAGTGGTGAGCGCTTCGAGACAGCGGCACAAATGGTGAATGCCGAAATTCAAATCCTCAAAGGAATTGGCATTGAAACCAATATCGAGTTGTGGCCGAAATCAGCCGAGTTGTGCAAGTGGTGGGCTCGTCAAACAAACATGCCATGTCTCATGCAGGCTGCTCTGGCGATCCTAGCCAACAAGCCATCCTCAGGTGGACTCGAATGCGACCTGGGCAGCTTGTCAAACGTCATGGCTCCAAAATGATCGTCGTTGCGTGCTGGCTTGGTAGAGATCAATATGTTCCTCAAGATCAACAAGCACCTCATCCTGACGAACCCGGCCGAGGTGGCCTCGCTTGACAAGAAAATGAATTGGGAAAACAACATTCCAAAGCGGCCAGTAATGGCACTATATGATGGAGGCGAAGAAGAAGAGAAGGAAGAAGAAGACACTGACGATGACAATGACAATTCTCCTGTCTGAAGAGATTGTATAAGTTCAATAAAAGGCATTCGCCATCCAAGGTTAGTTAACTTTAGTGGTGCATGATCACTAAGCTCACAATAGTTAGTTAATTATAGTGGTGGTCAGAGGCTAGACCTTATAGGCATAGTTAACTTAGTGGTTGTCACAACCCGAGGATGAAAAAAATAGTTAAAGTAGTTAACTACCGTAGTGGTAGAAGGTCTGTAAGGTTTATAGAGGAGTAGGCCAAGTCAAGTGGGAAAGTTAAAATAGGGTAGATAGCCAATGAATTGAGCTAGCATGCACTCGAAAAGTCAAATTCCTTTCCTTTTGTTAATTTGGTATTTCTTTGTCAACATGTTCTTTATGTAAAACCTACCATTTGATTAACAAGGTGTGTTATACACAATGGCCCTGCCATTAATTTAATATCAACCATCGATATTATATGATAAATTGGTCATAACTAGGGAAAAAATTAAAAATAAACATATTTTAATGTACATCATCATGTTATTGTAAAAAAATAAAATCATGATTATATTTTTCATTTTTTAACATCACATTATTTATGAAGAACCCAAAAGCGATCTCACATTAAATGATGACATGTTCTAGGAACTTATTTAAACATTTAATTTTTTTTTACCAAACCAAAACAAATAAAGAAATGTCACAACATGATTTTCAATTTTTTGGAAATCTAATGACTTTTTTCTCAAAAAAAAAAAGTGATCAGATATTCCCTTTTCATATTTATTTTTCACATTTGTGCAAAATTTCAAATTAAAAAATAAATGTGTATTTGAATTTTTTCAATCACATTGTCACATTTTGAAAGAATTACATGAATTTTTGTGTATGATGAGTGCCATAATCATTTTTGGAGAAATTAATTTCATATTTAGTTTTGTGGGCTATGGATTGGTGCTAAAGTCACTTGAGGTTGGGTGCATATTTGAGAATGTCGAGGAAAAAACAAAACATCAAAAGATGAATGTGAATGTTTTTTCAACCAAATTAAGATGAATCATCTCACCTAGTTTTTAGGGGGTAAAATCCCTTGAAGCTACTATACTTTATAATGACTCTCAACATAATATAAGGCAAGGCCAATATATACTAGTATAATATCTGCACCTATAACCCATTTTACTTACTCCTTTTAGTTGAATGCTTTTCCCTATCAAAGGATCAACTTTTGACCCTTTTAACATAAGTCCTACAAGTTCATCAATCATAACTTGTAAATTGAAACAACCAACTATTACTCAATAAGTGTTTCCCAAACTTGAGCTCCATGGTATGTCATTTTAATAGTGACACTCAATTTTTAGAAGGTAGATGAGAACAAGTAAAACTTATAAGTATGATGTAAAGATTCAGACCATATTTTTTGCAAGAGCTTTTTTAGTGTGTAGTAATATTTGTAAGCAATTTCATGAGCTTTGTATCATGCTAGTAATGGATTTCAATTTAATATATCATATATATTTATGAATCCGAATTGGTGTAAAATGTTTCAAAATGTTCTGTTGGTTGTTTAATGTATGATTGCAAAATGTTTTTGAATTTTTAACAAATCAACTAGCAAATTTACTAATGAATAGTACAGTCCCAATACCAACCAAGGTATCAAAATAGATCAAAACATAAGTACAATGCAAAAATATTTATATCATGAACATGAATACAATATTGGACCAATGCAATTGTAAAGTTTGTGACCATATTATTGCAAAAGGAAGGCCTTATTTTGAAGTAAACAACCACTTTGAAATTAGTTGCACAAATTAATTAGTATATAATATTTTATATTAGGTACATATAAAAAAAAATTGGGTGAAGTAAGTAGACAAGACTAAAATTACACAAATATTTTTTCTTGGGCTATGCATACATAATGTGTATCTACAATTTTTTGGTGAAAAAACCAAAAGTAATTTTTTTTACAAATCCAAATAATTATTTTCAAAATGACACCAAAGGTTCTATCCAAAAAAATCAAAATTAAAATAAAAGATTCATTTCAAAACTAAAAATTGGACAATATTGTTCATACAAATGTTGTACATGTATATGGTTTTTGATATACATGTTGAATAAGTGCATATGTATCTAAAATATACATACATTACATCTGTAAATGTAAGTGTATATTTTTCATTTACATTCATGTAAGTGTATAATTTTAAAATGTTATAAGCATAAAATTGTGTAAAGATAATTTATCCCATCTAAAACAAGGTAAGTGTAAAACACACACAAAAAACACATATTTTTATGCGGTTTTACACATTATTAGTTATAAACTTAAAATTTGATGTGTTTATGCAAATTCAATAAAGTTTTTGCCAATCAAAATTCTTGAATGCCAAAGGTCTCAATGTTTTTATTAAAACATGAGGATGAAGAAGCCAAAATGCTCTTCAATGTAACATCATACAAAGACAAGAAAATGTAAAATATTTTTTCGTTTGGGAAACTAAGGTTGTCTTCTTCATTTGGCCTAAAACCTCTAAGACTAAATGCCCTTGCCCACCTGCCATAACCCCACAGATAAAACTAGAACATGCATCATTCATTTTCATTGTTGTAAAATAAATCATTTATGAATTAGAATCAAACTCTTGTACATTGTATGAAGAGATAACACAATGGAATATGTAGTTGCAAAGGATATTGTGGTATCATGATCGTTCTCCCACAGAAACTTAAGGTTTATAACAAAATAACAATGTTGCACCTTGCATGGCAATGGAAGATCATGGTTTATAAAAAAGTGTATTACATTTTGTATTATCATTGGAGATTATGGTTTATAAAAAAATGAAGGTATTGCACCTCACACTTATCGTTAACAATTGTGGTTTTCTAAACAATAAGGAAAGACCACAATGAAAACATGTGCAAGATGATAATGGATGAAGCTCACCTAAACAAGAGCATTTATAATGAAGCTTACAACAATGTTAGGAATTGCAATAAGACCACAAGAACACCATTTACACTTGCAAAAAATGTACATGAAGGAGAACAACATGAAGGAACTCATTGATAGAAAGGTTCATTTAAGGACACAATTTTTCATTT
>Ga0209611_10005557_pt1 | contig 21060 bp, 22 predicted proteins | sample S1TSphgellanicum_3_FD_187693 | JGI IMG/M metagenome (GOLD analysis project Ga0209611, IMG submission 187693) | Host-associated microbial communities from peat moss isolated from Minnesota, USA - S1T2_Fc - Sphagnum magellanicum MG (SPAdes) (version 2) | ecosystem: Host-associated > Plants > Peat...
CCAGCAACTGTCAACATATAAACCCACCCTCTGTCAAGCATCCCGAACATTATCATCAAAAGTGAGAGAATGTAATTGCTTGTGAGAGTACTTGGATGCGGCAATGCAGTTGAAAATTGTCAAACTGTGAGCAATGAAAATGAAGAAAAAGGGTCTCTGACATTGAATTATGGCAAAACTAATTCTTCTTAGCATTTCAAATGCTATGAATTTTCAAATTAAATAGACGTGGGTAAATTCATATGTGGTTATGCAAAAGAGATGAACTTCAAGCCAATCAAAGAAATTAGCTTCCCCAAAGATCAATCAACCTCAAGGAACTTAAATATTGGGACAAAAGAAAACTAAAACATACAACAAGGGAATCATAAAGAAGTGTTTAAAACATTTCTAAGTCTATATATGGAGGTTGGCCTTACCCTCAGTAAAATTTGTGCCTCACCAAAGGAGGCACCTTATGCCAAACAAGGTGCCAAATAAAATCGCAGCCATCTGTTTTAAAAGCAAAATGCTACCAGTTTTTCACACCAGGTAATGACCAGTGTTGTGCAGTTATTTCAATTCATGAAGAATTGCCAGTTCTGTGGTTTGTTTCAAAATTATTTTGAGAATCAGAGAACCACCGCCAATTCATTGTTCTTTCAAGAAAAAAACATCAGAATCAAAGAACTATGGCTCCCAGTCATTTCAAAACCCTTAAACTGGGACCAGAAGAAATGACTGGGACTATATGAAGCAAGAACAGAGTTACTTTGTTAAATCAACACACAAGTAGCACTTCTTTTTCCTATGCTTTCTATTGCAACATCACCACAAGTGTTCAAAGCTCTGTGCTGGTTTTGGTACCAACACTGACTTGTTTCTCATATGAGTCAGTCCTAACTCCTACTCAAATGCTGGTCTGGTACCCTATGCCCTGATACATATAACATGGGTACATGCATCACATCTATCAATGAATCTCTACGAAGTAGGTATGACCCGAGCAAATATTAGCCTCATACTTGTCTTTATGACTCTGACTTCACAATTAACACACAAGCATTTGGCAAATCCAATCGTAGATCTAGAATTCCAGGTCCAACCTAAATCCACACCAGCTCCTCACATGATTTTACTCCAGTGACAAGAAATTTCAAGGAACTGGTATATATGGGAGATTTTGCATAATCTTTCATATGGTCGTCCCTGAACAATTGATTTTGCATAATCCTTCATATGGTCATCCCTTGACAATTCCATAGAAAATTATTGACACAACAACCTCATTTCCAAGCCTAACTATCTCCCTAATAACTACTGAAATCCTTTCTTAATAACAATCTCCTGTCCATATAACTACCTCACTCCTTTTCCCTATCCACCAACATGGATATGAAAAGGCAAGTGCCCATGATATTTATATTAATTTGAATTAAATTCTATATTGACATAAATAATGATGAACTATTGTACAATGTATGGGAACATAAGAAGAGGAAAAAACAAAGTTGATCCTCACTGATAGTGCACATCAATGCAGAGCCTAAGTTGGTTTTGAGGAATTAAATCTTATTCAGGTTACATCTCTAACAAACTGACATTTTTCTTTGGAATTTTCTCAGGAGTGACAGATATGATGACTTGTAGATGATGATGGAGAGAGATGAGGTTTGTGCTGCTGAAAAAGCAATGGCTAGATTGGCTCACTTGAAGTGGCAGCAAGATTGGCAGCAATTGCTATACGCAATGCAGCCTGGCGCTTTTCTCTCTCACTTCCACATACCAACGTGTGCCACATTTGGTTGCAGTGGTGGCCCTTCTTCCAACAGGAGCCACTGTACAGCTCTTCCACTGATCCACCATCCATGTTGAGCTCTGTCAGCTGTGCAATAGCAGGGTATGTCTCAATGTCCACCAGCAATCTCTTTCCTTGCCCATCCTTGTATCCAATCATCTGGGAAAATTGGGACAGTGGTTTTTGGGAGCACATTAACACAGCATATTAGAGAGTTAATGAGTTGATTCCACTGAGCTTATTTCATTTCTTGATAAAGGTCCCCATTGGCAAAACACACATCATCAGGCCTTCTTTTTTTCCATCAAATCATGTTTAAATGGTCTAAGGCCTAAGAAGCATGAAGAAATATGCATTTCAAACTTTTAAAAACCTGGGATGTAATCATCATCTGGGATTATACCATCTATGGCTCCTGGATTTCTTGAAAAGTGCTGTCTTTAGTAAGCACAGACATCAACATAAGTTTTTTGGATTTCTCAATCCATTGTGCTCTGTAATTCACTGGAATACATCTATCAGATTGCAGAGAAAACTCCACAATAACTGGAACATAAGCTCCACAATAACAGTGACATAACTCCACAATAACGCTTCAGTTCCAGCATAAGCAAAACTAACACAACGAGAATGAGTGTGGTCATAACCCTATGAGTGTCACCCACAAAGTATCAGACCACCACCTTCATGAATAGCAGTGACTAGCTGCCATGACTCCCCAGTGGCTTCAACAGCTCCTGATGGTGGGTGCAGATAAGAATGTAAAACCTGCCCAAATTTGAGGCAAACAGTTACACGATTATCTGAATTCCTGAGTTTCTGTTGCATTTCTTGAAGGAGTGGCAAGACTCAGTCAAGATGTTTGCTACAATGAAGAGACAGAATTCAGGGGAAATACAACAATCTTTGCTTGCCTGTCATTGTTGTGGTCTACACTTCAGTGATCTAGATCTTACACCTTGATTCAGACAACCCAATTCAACAAAGATCAAATCATGATACAGTAATTGGGATGAGTATTTTTGTTGGGTTTATTTGACAAGGGGGGCTAGAAAGTGGTCTCATTTACCTGTGCAGGCTCATACATTTCTGTGGTGGAGAAAATCTTAGCATGGTCCACCATCTCAATATACCTATCCAGAGACTTGGCAAACAGCTTGTGTGATCGCAATTGCGCTCTAATGGGGACTCCTCTCTTTGTCAATATTGTCCTCCTACAAATCCAGGTAACAGATTAGATAAATGATTCAGACTCTTGAATTGGCACAGTGTCCAAGTGCACCACAAGCTTCTGTTATGTCAATGGAGAAATCAGTCACTCATCATGTAGACAGCAGCTCCTCCAATGATTTGCAGAATCTAGATGCAATCAGATGAACATAATCTGCTGTGAGAACTGCTACAGATCAAGTACTCTTCAAACCATAGAACTGACTTCTAAGTGGCCTCCAAGCAATCAACCAATCACAATATCCATTCCTAAACACAAAATTAGTTGAAGAAGAAGATACCAGCCAAATAGAATACAGATAGAGGTAAGGATTGCCAGTCACCTCATACCCCGCACCACTGCCAGGTGCGCATCACATGTGACACCCACAAACTCAATACGGTATGGTCTTCGCTCCCCAATTTGCTTTGCACTCACATCACCATTGGGAATTAAACATGTGTCTGCACCATCTGGTACTGGTTCCCAGTATCTTTCAACAACAGTTCCATCCTTTTCTTCATGGTACCCAGGGCCCATCCGATAGCATCTGCAAAAGCACATCACACCTTGTGTGCACTAGTTCACACTTCACTCTACACTGTTTATCAAGAGTGTAAATTCTGCTGCTATTTCTGACATCATCATGGCTTGCTTTTCAGGCTTCTGAAATTCATACAGAATTAGTTTGCTTCCAAATGATGTATTAAATACTATACAGACGCTTGTGACTGCACCCACTACTTGACTTACCTACAATCTCAGGTTGGACTTGCGTCGTAGAAAACTCAACAGTGGGACACCAAGTTGACCTTGGGACAGCCTGTCTAGCAGTTTTTGAACAAGGCAACCTACAATCTTCACAAATGAAAGTTGGATCAACTCTAGGGATGATGAAGGGACTTACTCTCAAAGAGAGCTAGAAAACTGATTGGGGGAAGAGAAAGAGTGTACCTACGATGAACATCTCGGACCATGGCGATTGTTTGGAGCACATATGGTTCCCATGACATGGTTCCATCAAAGATAATATCACGTCCTTCATTCAATGCTGCCACCAGCAATGATGATGCTGCATCAGTTGAGAACTGCTGCACCTACATTGCCCCAGACAGCCCATCAACAAGGTCATATGTATTGGTCAGCACATTTCACTCATAATAAATACCATTTCCCTGACAAGAGTTTTTGACTTTTGGGGTGAGCAGTGCCACCCTGCAATTGCTTGCAGCAGTACCACATCACCTCTGTAGCTACTTCTGTCTCTCAAAATTTATGAAACAAGAAGTGACCCAGTCATCTTGTTCAACAATGCTAAACAGGATCAAAGAAATGACCTGACAGACCAGGTCTTGTCACTACATCCATCTCCCAATGGTTCACCCTTTCCTGATCTTGTTCTGCATATTGTCTTACAACGAAGCATAAGCTAAATGGCCAGCAACATCAGTTCAGTAAATCAAGTGTGAACTGCCTTCTGCCACTCTTCACACAAGCAACTGCAGAACTTGGCAGCAAATAGCTACATACCACAACCCACCTCTTATTCAGCAACCGCAAAACTACTGCTGGACAGGTTTTGCACATTCCTGCCCTGATTGGCACCTAGAGCCCCTATAGCAACCACATGACTTCCCACTCATCCACATATCACATCCATCATTTGGTCTCAATAATCAGATTATCACTTACTAGTTCAGCAGTCCCCACCACATCATCCATTGATTGGAGCGTCTGATATATAACATCTGTCTCCTTGAATGCATCTGCTGCCACAACTACTACCTCACCTGCCACTCCTGACCAGAATGAGCTGTACCAGCCAACCAATAAAGTTTCAACTAAATAAGCCTTGGATAACAGCTTCTTGTCTTTCACAGCAGACTTCACCTCACCAGTGCAAATCAGGATTCTAATGGAGCCATGATCTTTGTGGGCTCCTATTCTTGCCAGATGAGTATCAAAGATTAAGATGTACCTTTTAAGAATCTCCTTGACAACAGTACTCTTTCCAGCACCCATACCACCACCCATGAGAAGTAACACAGGGCTTCGCACTGATGAGTGTGCGGGAACCATGACATTGCCGGCATCTGGGACCAAGGGCTTTGGGTAGGCTATTTTCTTGAGCTCCTCAACCAGTGTTGAGAACTTTCGTTTTGCACCCAAACAATGCAATATTCTCTGGTGCCGCTCCTTTCTGCATCAGCAAATATGTTCAGTATGCACCCACTTTTTGATAGGAATTACCTCGCCTCAAACCTGATCAAGTCTTGTACACAGAAAATGGGATGGCAAATCTAAGCAAGAGGAACACATAAGCTTGTCCTCAACTGGAAAAGCTCTGCTGTTACACTTTTTGTTTGTTGCCTAGATGCAGGCAACCAAGAGGTGAATTTTTTGCTAAAGACATTCCATATCAGGTGGGTTTATCACTGAATGCATCAACACATTACAATCTGCACATATAAATCACAAAGCCGTATGAACACAATGCAGACATGTGCCTTCTTTCTGATATTTGTTGCTCACTGGGGGTGGGATTGTCCAGGGTTTACCCATTTGTGAGCCAAACAACTTAGAAAGAGCCCATGAGCTTGGAATTATTGGCCAGTACGCAATCTTCGCCAACAAAAGAGACTTAACTGCCTTGGCAAATACCTGGTAACAGACAGAACAGCTCTGCGAAACTTTTCGTGTAAACTTGAACGATCATCGATCAGCTGCACCCTCCATGCCCACCACATCAGTGCAAGGACAAAGAATTTCCACTTAATAATCTACTGAGTTATGCCTGCACTTGAAGAAAGCATTCCAGAAGTGTACACAAGAAAGCAGCCTAAGGACAATGGCCTGACAGAGACCACGATAAATGACACTGCAGAAGTAATTGGTTGTGCTGAAAGAGTACTCCTGAAGGCATGCAAAGCAAGCCATGGATGAGACACCTACATGTTCAAGGAGAGCAGAGGCATGATTCCAATGAAAGCTGAAGTAAGCCAGCATGCAGGCATCCAGCTCCTTCAAAAGTTCATGATACAGCCACTTCTCTTCAGACTCATCCTTGCTTGAACCAGAGACAAGCATGCAGGCATTCTCACGACTGTCATCAGCTGAGGATTTATCACCCTTTAGATAGTCTTCTGCAACCTTGGCCACATTCTTGGCAGTAGCAATTTTACTACTAAGTTGCAACTGTCGCACTTTGTCATCACACAAACATATATCACAATCTTTTAGACTGACATCAAACTCCCATATAACCTGGTTAGAATAGACGGCCACCAAAAAGACCATGGCATCCAACACCTCCAGAAGCCTTGAATTGTACAGTTGAGGGTTTAGGGTTGTTATGCCATGCTTCAAACAAAATCAATGTGCTAAAAGTTTTAGAATGGAAGGATTTCCAAGTTTCTCAGACAAAAATATTTTTTCCTTTTCGTGTTTTCATGCTTCACAACAAAAGTCTATCTCCATGATTTGCACATTCTTGATAAGGTACATGATGTAACAGGACTTCTTCACACATGCTTTGCAGCCGCATTCTTTTTCCTCTCATTTTGACACCATAAGGAGTTAGAGACAGGATTACACAATTTTTTCTCATCATGCAATACACAACTACAATCTCTTCTGCAAATGACAGGAACCACAGGAGGTTACACTACACTCTAATCCAGGCCAATCTAAGGTTGTCGACTAAGAATGGAAAATATAAATGAATAAATTTTTAAAAATCTCAAGCTTGCAAGGAGGGCCAGAGAAGTGGGCAACGCAACAGCAATAATCCACAATACTTACCGCGATGGAATGAATCAGATCCGGTTGCTCATTCCGTCATTCCACGGAATTGCCAACAACGACAACAAGCCCAGCCAAAAGACAACGTATATGAGCGGCATAGCCATCGAGCTATGGGTGACACGATCTGAGTCAAGAAGGAGACAGAAGCAGATGAAGAAGAAGGTAAAGGGAAGTATTGCTCACCGACATAATCCCCGAAGGTCTCCACATACGTAATCCCTCCTTCCTGATTGAATTCCAATCGCGGCACCAAGCGTTTCTTCCTGCTATTTGCCAACAAATTACTCATCAACTTCACAATTCCTCCGACGCCCACGATCACTGCTATGACTGCCCGTACTTGCGCCATCTTCTCTCCTCTCCTCTCCTCTCCTCTCCTCTCCTTTCCTCTTCTGCTTCTCCTTTTCTCCTCTTCTCTGCTCTCATGAACGACTCCTGTTGGTGGACCAACCGGTTCCCTCGGCGAGGAAAGGCAAGTCCAGTCCAGTGGGCCTTTTGTTATTTGAGGGCACCAAAGTGGGGACGGGGGCCATTCCACCTACGAAGGACTGGATTATGCTGAATTCGTAGCCAGCCACAGCGTGCAGGGTAGCCGCGCACTCAATCCGGTTACTGGCCAATATCCATCCCTCATGAGAATGAAGATGCAAATAACAATTACATGGCTAATGCCACCCAATAGCTAGCCCAAGAATCAAAACCAAATTCAACTAAAAATCAAAATTAAACAACACTAGTTGTATCTTGTGAACTAATAAGCAATCCAAGATTTTCACAAGGGATTGATGTGTAATACGGAATGGGCAAGGCCCAACCCATTATGTTGGTCAAGCCCTTGCCCATTATTTTGGGTAAGGCAACAAGTAAGCATGTTAGGGTGAGCTAGGTGACACACCCACCATAATGTGCAAGGGCAAGGGCAAGGCCATTCCATGGCATTAAGGTCTAGGGTGGCACATTCAACAATTTTAAATAAAAATCATGTTCAACTAACATATTCTAATCACTATAATGAGTGTATGATTATGCCCGCGGCCTTAATGCATAGGGTAAAGCCGCATGGTAGGGGTATTTTCAAAATAAGGGACCTAAGATGACAATGTGATAGCTGAGTCCAACCCCGTATTTTGAGTCCAACCCCACGAGTGAGTGAACTAATCATGGTTAAACATATGTAAATTAGAAAGTTAAGGAGAGCAAGCATGGTTGTTAGGTCTTATACATTACTCCTTAAGAATGAGAAGGATTTTACACATATAACCTTGGATTCACACCAAGGGTTGGTAAGGATATTTTTATTTCATTTAATCCTCTCTTGATTCCAAAGTTAAAATGACTAAAATATAAGGAGTAAATTAATTCTTGTGTTGTTCACACAAAGGGAATAGATAAAATAGTAATATGGGGATTAATTTAACCCTACCTTGAACAGTTCATATTGAAGGGTTTTCCCAACAAGGCCAAAAGTTTGTGCAGATTGGGGAAACTTAGGAATTTTTTTTTGTGTTGCCCAAAAAAACTGGGCATTCTGGAAAATTCTTGAGAAATGTTTTCCAGTAGGCTCAAAAAAAATTGTTAGTTTGAGAATTTTTTCTGCCCAATAATTTTGGGCAGATTATATAGGTTGAAAAAAATCATTTTCGGTCAAAATTTTGGGAACCCAAATAATCTTGATGCTTGAAAAGATTTGGGAGAGTCCTACAGTTTTAAAATTTGTAGGCTGCCAGGGAAGATTGTAAAGGTTGAAATTTTTCATTTCTGCTCAAAAAATTTGGGCACTCTAAAACAATCCTGATGATTGAAATTTTTTGGCCTTTAGGGAATTTGTATGCTGCTCAATAATTTTGGGCACCATATAGTTGAAGAAATTTTTCATTTATGCCCAAAAAAATTGGGCATTTTAAAAAATACTAACACTCAAAAGGATTTTGGGCAGTTTCAAAAAAAATTATGATACTCAATAATTTTGGGCATATTTATATAGGTTGAATTTTATTTTGCTGACCACCATTCTAGGTCTTCTCTCACATGAAAGCAAGTATGTTGGCAACATTAGAAGATTTTGTGAACATGTCTGAGGAGATATCCCTTTGAAATCAAGGGGTCAAACTAACCTCCTCATTTCACCCTAACTTATCCAAAATCTAGAATATAATGAAGATATTTATTTCTACGATTCAAATATCCTAACACATTTATTCGTCTATTAACCTCAATGCCATGTCATTTGCCAAATCAAATTTTACCCCTTTTATGTGAATGGGATAACATTAGGGTTAGTTTTTTTTTTTAATCCCTTTTACCACATTGGGATGAAATCTAGGATATTCAAAATAAATTTCCCTCCCACTCTTAAGGAGTAGGTATAACATCCCCCTCTCTTGTAGAAGGTATTGTGAACACAAATGAGATGACTATGTGAAAAGGAATGTATCAATGTGAAAAAAATTAGGTTTCAAGGTTCAATGTGTCATTGTTCATTTTTTGCATAGAGATTGTGAAAGTTGATCCATTGTTGTTTGGCTTCCCAAATTGTCCATCACTGCAAAGAATTCAAGAGGGCAATTGTTGAAAGGAAATTGTTTTGTTGTTTGTGTTTAATAGAAGCCTTATCACTAACCTAGGAGGAGATGTTGATGAAGGAGAATGAAGTTGCATTTATGAGCTGGTTGTTGGAGCTTCACAATTGGAGGAAGGGAATAGTGGGATGGAAGATAAATGGAATGCAAAGAGTTAGTTGAAGGCATGATGAGTTACTTGGTGATAAGCTAAGTTCTCCATATCATTGTGTATGGAATTGGATAGGAGAATATGGACCTTTAGTTGCTTTCCTTCTATTTTCCTATTGTTGCTACTAATTTTCTCTTTCATTACACTAATAACAATTTTGGTGAAAATAGGGTATGTACTTTGGGTTTTATATAAGGGATCGGTGTCAAAATGTGATGACAAAGAACGAAAGGTCAAAGCTATAGATGTTAGGTCATGTAGAACTTTCAAAACAATTCATTTTTCATAGAGGTATTCAAAGTTCAGACATAGTTGGGTGGCTGATTCTATTGAAATATGGGGCATGAAAAACCTTTCTTTGGGTATCCTCAAGTTGGAGCACATCTTGTGTAGCAAGTTAGACTCCAAATGATGCCAATGTAAAATACCTATCCTTATAAATCTATCTAGATGTAGTTGCCCATTCTTGTAATGGTTTATGTGTAAACCTCATGTTGACCAACCATAAGGAACAAGATTCTAGTGAAATGGATTAAAGGTTGAGGTTAGAATGTTGGGGAGATTGAATAATATGATTTTAGTGGTTGCATTGCATGGATAAGATTGGGATTAGCAACTCAAAGCTTTAATGAACAATGAGAGATATGATCTTTGGTTAAACTTTAGGAAACTTTGTCATTTGACCCAAATCAAAAAATAGGTAGGAGTAGTATGACATTACTTTAACATTGTTGATTGTTCTAGTATGATGCTTAAATTATATGTTTTTGGATATCATGCAAAGCAATCGGAACTTGATTCCTTTTAAATTTGGTTGTTAGATTCATGAAGTTTGGTGTTATTATTGGAATATAAAGTGTAGATTATTCGTCATGGAAATTATCACAATTCTTTTGGTTATAATATCATCTCAATATCCCCGTGGAATCCCAAAGTTATGAACACCACTTTCCAACCTAAAAATTGGATGAACCAAATAACTTTCAAGGAATAATCCCCCCTACTTGGAAATACAAAATCTTGGAAGTCCTCACCCAATCAATGGCAACTTTAGGATTCCAAAGAACATCCCCAAATGAACTTTTCAATTTGACCAACCCCATTGAAACTCAACCTCTCTATAAAGGCCTTCATCATATGCAAGTTTTAATCTAGGAAAAACATAGTGCCCCCTTCAAAGTAAACAAAAACAACTTGCAAATGCCTAAGTAAAGGTGTCTTGTTTTGACTCTTTGAAGATAGGGTACATTTCTAACCTTCCATGGGACCATATTATAAGGCATTTGAAAATCATCACCTCTCTCAATGACACACCTTTCATTAAAAGAAAATTTTAAATCTATGATTTCATATGTGATTGATATTGTAATCATACTAGACATCACATGACTAAATGCCTTTAGTTGTAGTGGATAAATAACAAAGGACAAAGAGTCATTAAATGTTCAACGTGGCACTTTTCATCCCATATTCATAAAAGACAAGTCATATATAATGTTGAGGTGTCATATAATGAATGATTCAAATATGATGACAAACATTAAACCTTTTGATTATTTAAATTTATACTTCAATTTTTTTTAAATAGATTTTTTTTAAATAATTTTTAATATGTAGGTAGATATGTAATAGATTTAGGTAGGTCAATAAAGGTAGGCAAGTACGTAATAATTTGCCTTACCTATAACCTAACCTAACCTATGTAACCTACCTACATAACTACCTTAGTTTAGCTTACTTACCATAGCTCTTTAGGAATGCACATAGATTACAAATATTAAGAATTGAACCTTTCACCTTCATTGTGATAAACCAAGTCCTTACCAAAAGACTACAACATAAAAAAGTGTCTAATTTTTGTCAAGTTGTTTATTTCACATAATTACAAGAATATGAAGTAAGTAATAGGTTAGTTGTAGGATGGTAGGTAAGAGGTAACAATATTAGAAAAAATGGTTTTTCAAACAATTCAAGTTGACCAAATGGTCATTTTTTATTTATGGATATGTTCATTTTGACTAGAGGCCCAAAACATGTTTTTTTTTACCAATCAACTTGACAAAAATGACTTATTTGAGCAATACATTTTCTCAAGTTAAACCATCCTTGTCAAAATGGCCAATGGGTTTTAGTTAAATGGGACATCTAATCAAATTAAACATAAAAAATTGACATCATTAATAAAAATGACCAATGTTATTTAATCAAATGGGATATCTTATGCTTCTTATATACCTACTTGTTACTTCCTACTTATAATCTTACAACCTACCTACCAAACAACCCACGCACCCACCTACCTAAATGTACCACGTACATACCTACCTATCCACTCAGCCACATATTAATTACCTATTGTCACGGATGCCAATGCCATGGGGTTCATTCTTTTGAATGTTCATCCATATTTTTTATTAAACTTGTACCTGACTTTTAATTTAGTTTCAATTCACTTTTAATTAACTTCTAATTAGATCTTAATTCACTTCTAATTAATTCATAATTTATTTATTGTTAAGTTCTAATTAAATCCCAATTAGTTCTTAATCAACTTTGAATTAAATCTTATTAAATCCTAGTTAATTCATAGTCAACTCATAATGAACTTCCAATTAAGTCTTAATTCATTTTTAGTTAACTTTTAATTAACTTGTGGTTGACTCTTAATTAAATCCTAGTTAACTTTTAGTTAACTTATAATTAATTCTCAATTAGGAAGGTTTTTAAAAAGCTTATTTTCTTGATGCACAAATAAAAGCCTCCTTCGAATCTTCCTTGAATTAAGTCCGCAAAGAGGTATAAATAAAAGTAAAACCCTTCATTTCCTTCAATTTATTCAACACTAGTCTTAGGCATGATCTTACACCATAGCCTTGTCATGTTCTTTTCATGTTCATGTTTACATATGTTACCATAATAAAGATTTGTTTTCACGTTGGTTTTGCACATATCATGTTCTTGTTTTTAGTTTTTATGTTATTATTTTTTAATCATATAATTTTGTTTTGTTCCTTGTTTGAAAATTAAACTTAGACCTTTCTTTTAGCTTTTGTTTTTGTGGTTTTTCATGTCCTTGACAATTTGAATAGACTCCATTTGAACATCTATTTTTTCTTTTATAAGTCATCTAGGAATTAGATTCCTTTTGGAGTTAAATGTGGACAACCCTTTTTCTTTAAGAATTTTTTTCAAGAAGTTGTGAATTATCCACTTCTTGTGGACTGAGGTTGTGGATTACCCACCTCTTATTAATGTCGTATTTCACAGCATTCATAATTATGTCTACATCCATGGAAAAAATCTTTACTGTCGTTAGGAATTTTGAATAGGAAAAATAAGCATTTCATGAATTTATTATTCATTTGCAAACCAATCAAGTTTCGACCTCTTTGGGATGCGTTTCTGCAACATAAACCCAACCAAAGGAACCACAGATCAACCTACTTAACAAGTTTGATGGCACATGTTCAAAATTTTGAAATTTCATCAACCAAATGTGTTTAGTCATCCGACTTCATCCTCATTGGAATCCAATTAACCCAACTCAAATTGGACTCATAGGCACCTTGTTGTCAAGCACGACCTTTGGTTTGCACCTTTGTTGGAACATCAATCACCTTTGCTCAATGACTTTGAAGCATTTTTTGAAAAGTTCAATCCCACCTTTGGAGATTTAGATAAAGAACACATGTCTAGCATCAAAATATGATCTATTTGTTAAGATCACATTTAGTTGTAGAATATGCATTAAAGTTCAAACAATTGGCTTGCGATATTTCATGGGGTGAGGCAACGTTCATAAGTTAATTATAGTTTAGGTTACAAGGTGATGTGAAAGACTTGTTATTCACCTTGCCAAACCCCTCAACATTAAATCAAGCTATTACACAACTTGTGACAACAAGCTTTTTCAACGTCTACAAGAAAAACATTATGAACCCACATCAATAACACAAAGAATTTTGCACCACCAGCAACATAAAAGAATTTTTCACCTGTAATGTTAACCTAACCTTCGGTAACCTCACCAAAGGACAACCCCATGCATATTGATAAGACAAGATTCAAGCCTCTCACAAAACAAAAGAATCAACATTGGTGTATAAACAATCTTTGTTTGTATTATGGAGAACCAAGTTATTTTACTCATGAATGTCCAAAAAAACATGGATCACATGTAACACATGCAATCTTTATTACTAATCCACAATTAGAGGAGTTAGAAAATGAACATGTCTAATCTTAGTAAGGACTATGAAGCTAAACCTTAATGCATCATGTATTGAGAATGGTCCCAACCTATCTTTAAACCCAACACCATGTTTATTAGTACCAATATTGTTAAATATAATAAACTTGTGACAATGGAGGCCCAAACATTTTTTGATTCTAACGCATTAGCATGTTTTATGTACAAGGAGTTGGTGTGAAAATATAAGTTGGCTATAATGGAAAAGAACACACCAATGCCGGTCAAAATGGTCATTAATGGTCGAAACCTTTCATTAAGACCAATCACATATGACACCAAGTGATTAGATGTTACCATTAGCTCCCACACTAATGAGGTTATCTTCAATGTCATTTCATCTCCAAGAAGTCTTGTCATCATTGGATTTTCTTGGCTTGTTCACTATAACCCACGAGTGGATTGGCATACAAAAAGTCTTCACCTTGAAACACCAAAACACGAGGACCTCTTAATTGGAGGGGAATCGCCTTACAGTTCTTTGCATTGGAGTAATCAGACTTGGATCTGAGATCACATTCCAAGATTGGTTGAGAGCCAAAACTGGATTGATTGTTTAAACACAATTGGTTCCAATTATGGTTCCAATTTCAGTGTTTATTAATTTTGTGAAAAAAATGGAAAACATTCGTTGGTCTTAGGGTTTAGGAAGTTTATTAGAGTTTTGAGTTTTGAAAATAGCTTTCAAGCTTTCATTGAGCTCAAGTTCTCTTATTCATTATTCACTTTTATGTGGTTTTCATTGGAGTTCAAGTTAAATCATAGTTTTCAAGTGCCTTGGCTCAACTTCAACAAACAAAAACATACAAGGTAAGTTGTATATTTAGCCATCACCTTTTTGGTCTTCATTAAGCTCATGGTCTTCCTAGTTTTCATGTTGCTTCTAAGCTAATTTTTTTTGTTGTTTTTTTGGTGGGTATGGTTTGTGGTTTTTGCTTGTGCATAATGGATGATCGTGATGGTGGCAATGGTGGTGGTGATTGGTGACATGGTGGCAACAATGGTGGTGGAGATGCTTTTGGTGATGTTCTTTTAGTGAATTTTTTTTTTCTCAATGTGCTTCATGGCCTTCGTGCTTTTCACGTAACTCATGGCTTTCTTTATCTTTGTGTTCTTCATGACCTTTTTAATTTTCCTATAGCTTTTAACATTCCTAACTTTCACACACCTCTTGGTTTTCATGTAACCTCCTCTGCATAACCTTCTTAGCGTTCACATTTCGTGACTTCTAAATTCTTGGTCTCTGCGTCTCTCATGTTTTCTTTATTTTTGCATTGCTCATGTGGCCTTCCTAGTTTTCATTAAGTTCATCACCTTTCTAGCCTTCACATAGTTTATGGCCTTTATGGCCTTTGTGTAGCTCATGGCCTTCTTGGTCTTTGCATTGCCCATGGCCTTCCTAATCTTCATTAAAAATTCATCACCTTCTTGAAGCTAATGGCCTTTTCGATCTTCACATTGCCCATGGTCTTCCTAGTCTTCATTAAGTTCATCACCTTCTTAACATTTGCACCTTCTTCTTGGCCTTCACTTAGTTCATGGCCTTCCTAGCTTTAATCTTGCGTTCCTAAGTTTCATGTAATTCATGGCCTTCTTGGTTTTCACATTGTTTATGGCTTCCCTTATCTTCCTTTTTATTTATATTGGCAAAGTTGAAATTTCATTATTGTTGATGGCAAACTGAAATCTTTTTGTTATTATTGGCAAAACTTAAATATATATGCTGCTGCTTGTGGAACTGAAATTTTTGGTGGTGTTGGTAGAACTGAAATCTTTTGGTGGTGCTAGAAAAGTTGAAAATATCTTTGTTAGTATTAATAAAACTGAAATTTCTTTGCAATTGCTAGTAGAGTTGAAATCTCTTGATGGTGTTAGCAAAATCATTCAATCCTTTTGTTGTTGCTAACAATATTGAAATCTTTTAGTGGTGTTGGTAGAGCTAAAATCTCTTTGAATTATTGTTGGCATAACTAAAATATTTTTTCTATTATTAATAGAAGTAAAATCTCTTTGTTGTTGCTAGCAAAGTTGAAATCTCTTAGTGGTGTTAACAAAGTTGCTTAATCTTTGTGTTGCTGCTAGCAAAACTGAAATCTTTTATGGTGCTAGTAGAATTGTTCAATCTGTTTGTTGATGTTGGAAGAGTTGAAATCTCTTGGTGGTGTTAACAAAGTTGTTCAATCTTTTTGCTTCTACTGGTAGAACTAAAATCTTTTGGTGGTGCTAGCAAAATTGTTTAATCTTTTTGTTGTTACTAACAAAGTTAAAATCTCTTAGTGGTGCTTGTAAAGTTGAAACTTTTTACTATTGTTAGAAAAACTAAAATCTCTTGATTTGCTACTAGCAGAGTTAAAATCTCTTTGAACTACTATTGGCATTATTGAAATCTTTCTACTACTACTAATAGAGCTAAAGTTTATTTGTTGTTGCTTGCAAAGTTGAAATCTTTTGGTGGTGTTAATAAAATTGTTCAATCTTTTTGTTGGTACTGGTAGAACTAAAATCTCTTTGAGTTGTTGTTGGTATAATTGACATTTCTTTGAGTTGTTATTGGCATAGTTGAAATCTCTTTATTACTATTGGCATAGTTGAAATTTTTTTGCTGTTGTTGATGAAAAAAAAAATCTTAGTGGTGTTAGTATAAATGTTTAATCTTTTTGTTATTATTGGCATGTTGGCAGAGCTGGAATCTTTTAGTGGTGCCGGTAGAGCTAAAATATTTTTGTTGCTACTAATAAAGCTGAAATCTCTTTGTTGTTATTAGGAAAGTTGAAATCTTTTTGTTGTTGTTGGCAAAATGAAAATATCTTTATTGTTACTAGTAGCATTGGCATAACTTAAATCTTTTTGTTGCTATTGGTAAAACTACAATCTGGTTTTGGATCTTTATGTTCTTATTGATGTTCTCAGTGTTTTTTAAGGTTTAAGGTCATGGATGGTTTAGCTAGAAAGCAACCTATTTCCTACAAAACCTCAATTGGAGATGGATTGTTGTGCTTCAACCTCTGTTGAAGGTGTTGCTACAACAATAATAGTTACAGCTGCAACAACAACAATTATAATTACAACAATACTTGGAAAAAGTTTTTCAACCACAGAAACTTTAGTAGTATTTTGGGATTTGTTGAAGAGAAATCGAGATTTTTGGAAACCCAAAAGTCGCAACTCCACTTGTTGGGCATTCTTTCAACTAATCTCTTCATTTTCAACCTTAAAGGTCAGTTTTAGTGCATTACAATGACTTGAACAACTAAAATGTGTTATTTGCTACCCACTTGCACTAATTATAGGAATTCAAAGAAGCATCATAAATTATAGGACTACAAATGGGATTTTTGCACTTAAGAAACATCTTGAAACCAATCATCAACAAGTTTGGAAAGAATGGATTGAACAAGAAAAAGATGGGGGTGAAATAAAAAAGAGGCGAGCTTCAAAGAAAAGGTGTGGCCCCACCCCATCCACTATCTCTTCTTTTTTTGGTAGTATAGTTCTTTATAACAAGGATGATCCTCATCAAAAGCAATTTGAAAAGGACCTCATCTTGTTGCCAAGGAGCTTGTGCCATTATCATTTGTTGAGGCACCATTTTTTCAAAGATTGGTTCTAAGGCAAAATCCTTGGTTGACTTTTCCATCTAAGCAAAAGTTGAAACATGATATTTTGATTAGGATTGTCGAAATAACCAAGGAAAGGTTTGTATCTCCAACCCTTGATTCCTGTAATACTTGCATCATATCTTTTGATCTTTGGATGTCAAGGGGAGGTGTAGATATTTTTGTTCCCATTGTGCATTTCTTGAATGATAAGTGGGAGCCTTATGACGTGATCATTAGATTTTTTGAGATTGTAGACACATCTAGAAATGCCATGCCTTTGCAAGTGAATGATGTGCTTGCAAAACATGGGCTTGATGCTTATGTTTTTGCATATGTCAAAGATGAAGGGAGTAACCTTTCAATTATGACCTTTGCATTGACTTCAGTTGTGTCTTGTGAAGTGTTAGGGTTGTGGCATCGTTTGTAGGATCTTGTTGGGGCCATGCCATGTCCAAGTGTTGCCAATATTCCATAGATGATTAAAAAATATATGTTGGTTTGAGTTCAATCTCAATCAAGGAGGCATAGTCCATATTGCAAAAGAGTATCACTTGGACTAAAAAGAGTGGTAAAGGACAACAAGAATGGCATAAAACATGTTTGGATGTGGGGGGTGCCACCACAAAAGCTCAAGATTCCTATGAATATTAGGTTTGCTTAAAAAGTCATCCTATTCCAAAAGACTCTTGAGTTCAAGCATGTCAATGCCTTTTGCTACAGGAAGCAACAATCATTGGTTCTTCAAGGTCATGTTCCAAGTCCTTAGGTTTGGGCAATAGCCCAAGTTGTTGTTGATACCTTGGGGCATGTGGTTCAACAATGTGTGTTAAACCAAAGTTGGGGTTATTGGTTGCTTTCGGATGCTCTTACTTCTGTTATATTTCTTATATGTCAAATGCGATTAGATTGCATGGGACTTGATTTTTGTGAGACCCAAAATTTTGATGGTGAGTTTTATTTATTTTGGCAATAGATGCAAAAACAAGTGGTACAAGTCTTAAACCTCTTCCTTTTATTTACGGCTTCTTTCCAAAAGGCCAAAGCTCACAACATGTTAGTAATGGTCTTAAACCCTTGCTTCAAGGGGTTAAGGTTGGTTATTCAATATGTTGGTGACAATAAAGCATTGCATATTGCAAGTGAATATGACCACCAGGTATTCTTTCCACTCCTTATTTATGCCTACAAGTATTGAAATCCAAGTGATGTAAATGTTGGAGTTCCTAACTTTGCATCCCAAAATATTGAACCCACAAGTAGTTATGACTTCATAGAAACTGATGGAAAGATGGCATTATCAGTGATGAAAAAACAATTAAATCATTTCAAAATCAAGAAAATCACGAAGGAGGAGTGCAAAGACCCATTAGCATGGTGGAGAACACATGAAATATAATTTTCTTATGTTGGGTTTGTGGCTTGACAAATTTTGGGGATTATGGGCTCTTATATTGAAGTGAAGAAATTTTTTAGCATTTCAAGTATTTGCACAAACCTTCAGCACTCTTAGTTGGGCATAGAAAATCTTGAGATTCTTATAAGCATTTATAAGAACTAGTCAAATGATGCTTGTGTTGAAGACATGGCATCCATGAAGCAATTCATGGATAGGGAAGAAGCCTTGATGGAAGAAAATGAAAATGTAATTGGACAAATTGGGCTTCTCGAGTTGGAGGAAAGAACAATAGGTTCTAGGTAAAATTTGTAATTTATTGCATTATGTCAATTTCCTCTTTTTGTGTTGGATCTTGTTTAGTTTTAGATTACAAGGTTGAATTTTGTTGTTGTTCTTTCTTGTAGATCTTGGAGCATTGAAGCAATCGAGCAATGGAGATTGGCGCTTTTAAACCCTAACCCTAGGATATGATGAACCTTTACAACTTGCTAGGATTCATGTTTAGGGTTTTTTTTTAATGACACATGAATTCAACTTTTTCTTGCACCTTGAAATAGGGTTTATGGGGTTTGAAATAAGGTTTCTGGAGTTTCGAATTTAGGGTCTGAAATAGGGTTTTGGGGTCTGAAATTTGGGGTTGAATTAGGGTTCATCAGGGGTTTGAAATAATCTTGAATTCAGGTCTGAATTAGGGTTTTGGGGGTTGAGATTTGGGGCTGAATTAGGGTTTTTAGGGTTTGAAACCATCTTGAATTCAGGTCCAGATTAGGGTTTTGGGAGGATTGAAAAATATCCTCTGGGGAGAGGGGTCTGAAATAGGGTTTTGCGGGTTGGATTAGGGTTTTTTTAGAGGTCTGAATTACAGTTTTCTTATAGCTGAAGTAGGGTTCTTTTGGGCTGAAGTAAGAGTTTTTTGCATCTTGATGTGTAGGAATTTTTGGAGATTTCATTATAGGCAGATTTGGGGGGATTTTCAAGGTGACAAGAGGCCATTTCAAGTGGTATTACAATTTTGGGGACCTTAGTCATGGAACCACATAGCAGTGACAAAAAAAAAGGTTCTGATTCTTTATAACCATTTAGTGTACATTAAGAATTTTGAAATAAGCCAGTTTGTAGTTGAGAAACATTGTAATATTCTTTTTACCCTTGGAATAAAAAGTTCAATTTTTTAATACTTTTGCATTGTTCATTCTAAAATTTGGATGTTGAAACCGAAACCGAAGGTTATGGAACTGGAAATCGAAATCGGCCTAACTTGAAAAATGAAAAAAGAACCGACACCAGAACTGACCCCCCTAATTGAAAAAATGAAACCAGAACCGAGTCCCATTTTTGAAAAAAAAGAACCAACACCCAACTAGAACCGTCACCTGGAAAATGATGCAAACTGGAACCAGTGGTTCCCACTAGAACCAGGGAACCGGCCAACACTGGTCCAAACGCCATGGAACCAAGCCCATGCACCCCTCCTCGTGGAGAGCTTTCCAAAGAGACCAAGAACACGATCTGAAGCATCCTGGTTGGGTGGATCTCAGCGGTACAAACAAAACAAACAAACTAGCTTGCTTCATAGATAGATTGCATGGTGTGCTGTGTTGGGTGCTGGTTCACTCCAGTTGGAATGCGGTGATCCTTGGAGAGTGAGATGCAGTTCCGTCAGGTGATAACTGGTTCTAGTAGGGCCAGCATTAGGGTAGAACGGTGAACAGCAAGGATTTAATCCACTGCCGTGAGGATTTCACCCACTGCTTTCACCATTTCATCCACCAGTATTTTGTTGTTTGCAAGGTTGTTGCATTTCACTTCTAATCCAATGTAAAAGACCTTGTGAACAATAAAGGAAAAATTGGATGATAAAGAAGTGATGATAAAAAAATGAAGAGGGGAATTCATGGATTGTGCCAGGTGCAGGCCATTGTGTGTGCCTATGAAGAATTTGGGCAAACCTGGGAGATACTGATAGATACAAGGATCTTCAAAAGGGCCCTTAGAAATCATGACCGCTTTTTTATTGATGGCTATCCATACATATCGGCCAATATGGATGTGTTGGCGTTTAAATAATCTCACATTATATTGTGCAATTTTTCATGTTTATGGGTGAGGATAGGGGAATAATTAACACTATGGTGGATGTGGTAAACCTTCATTGAGGGCCCAAATATGGTGTGTTGGTGGAGATGCTCTTCATCATCGGATTAAGTACTACTGATGCCTGACATGCTGCATTAGACCTTCACAAATATGATTTGCTATGGTCAACAATCCTTTGCAAAGGATGTGATGCTATGG
>Ga0209611_10005559_pt1 | contig 21056 bp, 17 predicted proteins | sample S1TSphgellanicum_3_FD_187693 | JGI IMG/M metagenome (GOLD analysis project Ga0209611, IMG submission 187693) | Host-associated microbial communities from peat moss isolated from Minnesota, USA - S1T2_Fc - Sphagnum magellanicum MG (SPAdes) (version 2) | ecosystem: Host-associated > Plants > Peat...
AAATCAAATGTGTTCAAATTTATGAATCCTGATGAGAAAGGAGAAAGTATTGCTGCCAAACTTGTGAGAAAAAAACAGGGTTGAATTAATTAATTGGTTGAAACAATTAACGGGTACCCACTAGTATTCTTAAAAGTTGATTGTTTTTCCTCTCTAAAATGTCTCTCAAATTCAACTCATTTAAAATTTCAATTTGAGCACAAATTGCCTTGATTTTAAGATCCTTGTTGGATCATATTAAAACTCTCATTTGAGGATTTTGAGATATTACATAAATTTGATCCTTGTTGGATGACATTAAAACTCTCATTTGAGGATTTTGAGATATTACACCCACCATTCAAAAGGGAGTCTACTCACCATTTAAAAGGCCAATAAGATAATTTTTTCAAAGTCCAAAAACTTAACTTTAACTTGTCTTGTGTTTAAGAGAATTAAAAAAAGAGAAAGAAATATGTAATCTGAATTACTCACAATGTTTATTTTGACAATTATAGGTGCTTTACCTTAAAGCCTTTTTTGAAATAAGGGGTTGCTTTGCAAAGTAGGATTTAATTGTTGGAGTTGAATTTCAAGGATGCCTTGCACCTAAGGTTTTTGCTTTATTTAAAATTTGAGAATGTATGCATTGTAAATTGTGATGTTTTAAAATAATTATTTCCAGTTTTGTGGCATTGAAAATTTGGTTATTTTTCCACAAATAAGAAAAATTAGAAAACAATTTACTGTGGTTATTTACCAGAACTGGGTCTTTAATGTTTTTGAGAACCATGGTTATAAATCCTAAGAACATCCCTGAGAACTGCCCGGGGTCTGTTCCTGCTTCTAATGACAGCCCAACAGCACTGGCAATAATTTTTGGATCAAGAGCTACTACACTAGCCTACAGCATGTTGTGAGTGGGATTAAAAAGCTTGAAGGTGATCAACTTGACACCTCAAAGATACGTTGTCCTATGCAAACATCCAAGTGTATTGCCTACATTTACAACAAATGGGTGAAGTTGAAGACGATTGGTGTCACTTGGCTTGCATGGAATTTTTTTGGCCAAGATTTACAACAAAAGAGGGGACACAAAATATTAGATTCATTCGTGGACTTCTTCTTCTTATTGGGTTGATCATGCTGTACATGGTGGCAACAGAAACCGGTACCAATCAATCTACTTCAATCCAATTTTGAACTGGAAAAATGATCCTTTAGGAACTGCACTGTATATTTTTGGTGGGGATTACGATTTTAGGGTTTAACCCTAAACCGTAAAGCACTACGTGGATATTTCCTTCGTATTTTTAGCTCCCTTTCCTGCCTGAAGAAACCTGTTTTCAGCAAGCGGGATCTTCAGCGGTGGAAGGTACCAGCAAGGCTGTACTGGGATCTTCTGACCAGTGGAAGGTAGTAGCCAGCCTGTCACTAGTTCTGAAAAGTGAAAAAATTCCAGATCTGCTTTACATAGGAAAAGGAGTGATTTTTGACCTGTTCCCTTGGCCTACCGGCCTTGGCCACAAATCTCAAATCACTGAAGGGCTGTACTCAGGCCCTTCTCCTATACCTAAACCACTAGAATCTTTTTGTACAGCCTGCTGGTTTTTTTTCACATGATTATCACAGGATTTTAAAAAAAACAACTGACAGCGAATTTTTAAGCCAACGGATCTGGGCTTTACAGAAATTCAGGACTCCCTCGGCTCCTGCCTAGGGATCCCTTATTTGCAGTAAAGCCCAAGTCCTAGGGCTTTACCATACAAATAATTACATTGCAAGAGAGAAAGCACCAGAAAGAAAAGCAGCCCAAGACGGCATTGATCATTGCAAGCAACTGAGGCAACAGCTCCTACACTTCTGGACACTCTTGTGATCTGAAACTTGCATTTGTAATGGCTGTACCTTGTTGCCAATTGCATTGCACACAACAGCTGCTGGATTGATTTGTCTCCTGGTGTACATAAGTTGTGCAGCATCATGTACATAATAATGTCATATACGTTCCTGCACAGACAACAAACAAAGAATTTTGAAACTAACAAAAGCTTGCTGATCAGGCACACCCTTAGATGGCCCCAAAAAGAGCAAACATGTCAGACATGTGCATTGATCTACAGAACCTGGAGAGTCCAATCCCTTGTCCAAACCCAAATGTTTAAATCACAAGGATACTTACTTAGCGTGAGGAAGCAATTTTCTTCATCTTGGTCCCAAGAAATTGATTGAAGGATGACTACCCAAATGCCTTAGGATTCTGTCAGCTTCTTAGGACAGAAGTACTGATGCCAATGAGCCGGCCTCCTGGAATGCCATTGCCAATGCGATTTGCCATTTAGGGTTACGCCTGACGATAAAACTTTTCTGTTTTCTCCATCCTTGTTTATTGCCATGTCCAGAAGAAGCTGCAGAGCCGTAAAGCAGTTGAAGGATTTTGGTGAGCCCGCACCAAATTTTTTCCTACAGAATGGTGCCATTGCATGAGGTGATGCCGCGTGAGAGCAGTGTGCATGGGCCCACAATAGCAGCCATTTCCAAATGTCTTCTCTCATCTACAACGTGGCCACTGCATGCTGCATCCTTGCCTGGTTTCTCTCTCCGGTACGCCAGATGCTGCTTTCTCCCTTGCTATACTTATATATACGCGGTGTTACAGCGACTGGGCATTTTTACGCCTGAAATGCCATCGCCATTGCACTTTGTATTTTTTGTCCTGAATTTGCAGTCACATTATGTACTTATCTTGCGGAGGATTTGCATACAAACAGCGTTCTTAGAGTTGTTGATTTCACCAACTGGTGCCTTTCTCTACACTTAGAATTATCCTGCAATTGTCAAATTCTTTGTGTTATGGGGGTTTCGTGGAACTAGATCGATCAAGTGCAATTTTGTTTGTTGAACGGATCTGGATTCTGATTTTCATACTTTGTTATTGCGAGTCCTTTTCGTCCTTTTGTTGTTGTCCCTTTCCCGTGCAGGATTGATCACCGATTTAGCAGCCAAGAAAGGATCGAACATGGCCGTAAACCCTTTGGTTCATCATCGTCATCATCATGGAAAGAGAGGAAGAGGAGGCGGCGACTTGTGGGAGATGAGTATGGATCCGTTCGATATCTCGCTGAGGTCGGTCCTTGACGATGACACTCCCGCTCGCTGGCGGACTCGAGATACTCGAGCCATCGTCAATACCAATGTGGACTGGTTGGAAACTCCGGAAGCGCACATTTTCAAGGTGGATCTACCAGGTAATCAGAGACGTCGTGGTTGGACTTCATGTATGTTTTGCTACCTCTTCGATTCTTCACTTGAGCGTGATTTTCTTTTCCAGAGATCATCACAGAAAAGCTTTAAACAGAGGGACCAGAGTCAAACTTACATTGTGCAGCCTAGGACACAATGATTGATGAACAATTGAACTCGGTGCAAACACTGCCAAATGAGCCACTAAGGGTGTGTGGACAATGCCTAAGATTGTAAGTTTAAATATTTGAAAACTCACAACAAGAGTAAAATAATTTGAATTGCCAATTTTTTGAAATGAACTTCAATAATTATAGTATTTCAATCATCAAAATTTGATGCAAATTGATGATGTTTCAAGATTTCTTTTGTGTGTTTTAAAGCACTCAAAAATCTGCTTGTGTGCACCTTATGGAGCTGCTTGTTTAGGTGCCATAATACTAACATGGCTCTTCGTAGGACATTATGATCCCAAAAAATTGTTTCCTGTTTGCTGGACTCAATGTTCTTTCAATATGAACACTTTGCCAATCCTGCTTCTACTTGCAACATCCTGTTTGGGTTTGTTGCTCAGCATATTGATGACCTTGTGAATCTGTGTAATGTAGATTGACTTGTGACCATGCCAAGGATGTGTGAGCAAGGAGTACTAACTCTGTGAGCCATGTTCTACCTGTGATAACATTTGTAAAATTATATGTCAGGTGTGGCAAAGAACGAGATCGAGGTAACAATTGAAGACAACAGAACACTCCGCATCAGTGGGGAGCACATAAGTGAGGAGGTGAAGGAAGGTGACAATTGGCATGTTGTGGAACGTGCTCGTGGGCACTTTGTGCGGAGATTCAGGCTACCAAAGAATGCAGATCTGGAGAGGATCACAGCAGAGGTGAAGAATGGAGTGCTGACCATTACAGTACCGAAAATTGAACCACGAAGAAAACAAGAACGTCGACAGATTGAGGTTACTGGCCCAGTGGACCAAGCTGCTAGTGGCACACAGGAAGGAGCTCCAGCACCTCCTACTCCAAAAGAACCTGTCAAAGAGTGCCCTGCAAGACAGGAGGAGACACCAGGTGAAGCTCCAGTAGGGGTTGCTGCTGCTGCAACTGATGAATCTGGCCAGTAGCAGAATTCCCTGTATTGCAAAGCAGCAGGTGACACAAGTCAACTGGATTTTTTTGCCTTCATCTGATGACACAATTGTAACATATTTCCATATCTATGGAAGAAGTTTTGTGCAGATATGAACAGACATCAATGTTTTGTGAAAAATGGTAAATACGAGACACCATGGTTCTTCTGCCTGTCTTCTGAAGTTTATCAAATAAAGAACGTCCATATCGAATCTGAGCTATTGCAAATTTGCAACACAACATCAACAACAGAGATGCATAGATTTGCAAAGATGCTTCCATGCCAGGTGCACCAGTATGGCAGGTCCTCCACTCAAAGGGCCCTAGGTGTGAGCAGGAGAGCCCGCCATACAAGCGCACCTCATTCATTATGCAGGGTAATGCAACAATATGTCTACTCTTCCCACATTGGATGAAGATGGGATTTGACATCCAAAGATAGCCCTCCCTTTCTCCTCTTCCTCCATTGGATGAAGATTCCTACAGTGAGAGCAATGAAACCACATATCTTCTCTTACCACATTGCATGAAGATGAGATTCAAAATCCAGAGGAAACTCCCCTTCATCGGATGAAGATTCCCATCCCTTTTTCCTCTCCCTACATTGGATAAGATTCCTATTCTTTTCTGCTCTTCCTATATTGGATGAAGATTCCTATTCTTTTCTGCTCTTCCTAAATTGGATGAAGATTCCGCTCAGGAGGTACTTAGTAACCACCTTGTGATGAATGCATCATAAGATCAATTCTACTTCTCATAGTCATTGAAGAACCCACCTGCACAATATGTGCAGCTGACAGGTCTTCACAACTCAGCACAGCATCGCCCTTTGCTCTTCCCTGTCTCATCTGTGTGGATCTTGATGTTCCAAGGCCATTGGTCCTTGTATCCCTGCTTCAGTTTCAGCCACGCTACCTGGCTAATGCCTCCAAAATGCACCCTTAGCTCTTCTTCCTTCATATCCAGTAGAAGTCCTTAGATGTAGACTCTTGTTTCGTCACAGATATCTCTGCAGTTCTCATTGCACTGTTTTGACCTTTGGGTTTGCATCATTGCCATGATTGCTCAAAGTTTTTGAGTTGTCTCTTCATTGGTCTCCACAATTGTCAAAATCTACATCACAACCCTTAAAAACTCTCAACGCTCCTCTCCAGCTTGTTAAGAAGTTAAGAAAACGAGAATTGGACCAAATCTTCAACCTGAAAGAGAAATGATCACCCCCCAAAATGAGAGCTAGTGGAGGAACTTTCTCAAAGTCAATGAAGACAAGAGCTTTTTAAGCTGGAATTGAGGCTTCATGAACAGAAGCTCAAATGCAAACTGCACACTCTTTATCACAAATTTAGTTCCAGCAAACTTCTAACAGTAGAGCAAACCATAATTCTTCACAGAATCATAATCATGGAGTGCATGATCATGTAAGGACGATGTAAGTATTTTAGCCAAGATAGCATCCCTTATGCCTCTCATTACCCCATTGAGAGATAAACCAATAGTATGGTTATAGAGATTTCAGATGTGACAACCAAGAGTGTACAGGAAAAAGAAGAAACCCTAAAGATCAGAGAGAGAAACAATAACCTCAGGAGCAGTTTCAACAACAATCACATCTTCAGAGGCCAACAACAACAATATGTATGCAGTAGTGACTGGCTATCATAACATCCCTGCTGACTTTACCAGCTCCTTGCAGCAGTGTGTGGATGTTAAGCAACGTACTGAGTTTCTGTGGCAAGACCAGCAGTCAGAGGCAGATTCCTTGATCATGCTGGCTGGTTGAACAATGCCTAAAAAAAGAAGAGAAGACCATGGAAACCAAGAAGAAAGAGTGGAACACAAGGAGAGAGAAACTTGAACAGCATGATCTTTTGAGGAGGATAAGATGGGCTTAGTAAAAGCCCCACAAGCATGACACTGGCAGAAACACACTCTAATATTTCAGCAAGAAACAACTTATAGGCTACTCCCACAAGTATTAACAGGAATGGATAGAGTTCAAAGATCTGATAGTCATTTTGTCTATCGAAGGTGACAATCCCAACAAGGTGAGGCAATGGACTGGCATGTAAGCAAAGGAGACAATCTCACCTGCAGAAATAGTCAGAATAGAAAGAATCCAGTACCCACATTCTTTGATGTCAGAGAATTGAGGCTCAACATGTAAGGTGCAGCATCAAAGCAAAACCCCAAGAAGCATTGAAGCCAAAAAGACTATCCAACTTCATCAATCAAATGATACTGAAATCTCCAGAGGTGTAACAGTACTGGAGAAACCTTCATTTGAACAAGCATCTCACAGATTCAACACAATGCAAACAAAATTGGTGAACACATTGTTGAATTCCTCAACAAAACACATTCAGTACATTCATATAACATTATGAAAACAAGACACAATGTGCCTCAAGAGGAATCCTGAAGATAAACTGCAGTTCAAATCATCCTATTCCCTTGAAGAAACCAGAGTTGAGAAATGATAAAACTGCAACATGATGCTATAGACTGAACTCTAAAGTGAAGACCACATGCTTGAAGCAAAAAAGCACTGAATGCAAAACTGTTCTACAACAGATTACAGAGGTGATCTCCTTCCTTCTCCCTCTCTGTATCTCTCTCTCTCTCTCTCCCTCCCTCCATTGTGTCAATCTCAAACTCTCCTTTCCCCACTTCTGATGTGTGAACCTTACAACCTGTGGGCACACTGACAGAAGAGGACAACAATGCAATTGATCAGAACCTAAATCCAGAAATAGAGATCAAAAGCAAGCCAAAGAGATTGGTGAACATTTCAGGATTTGAAAAGAGCTTGGAATCCATGTGCAGAGTTTAATTGAGCTCATCTTCTTCCCCATCTGCAGAGTGCATCAAACTCATGTTCTTCTCCTTATCACTCCAATTTCATCACATGTGTACAGAGAAACAGAAGATTCTGCTGGAGATTTTCTTCGTCATAAACAACTCTGGTTGTATCAGATCTCTCTGAAGAGAATAGAGATTCTGCTGGAATTTAACTTGATGTTCTACCACATCATCTCCATGTACAAACATATGGACAATCTATGGACTGTGCTGTGTGCAAAGCACATGGACAATCCATGAGCCCTGTGCAATGAAGTACATATGTCTTTAAAGAGGAGAACAAAGAGTACATGTCTTCAGAAGACCCACTCATCCTTTCACCATCTTTCTGGATGTGTTGCAACACATTTGCATGTACATTTGCACAATTGCACACAGCAGTGATATACTTGGAACTGGAGCATAGACTGGTGCAGATACTAACCTTTCATCATCACTGTGCACTTCTTGCAAGTGCTTTTGAAAGCTTCATGTTTCCTGTGAAAATTGGTGGAAGTACTCCACATTCCAATCAACAATTCTACGAACTGAAATCAGGTGAAAAACTCAATTGGTGCAGAAACATTTACAGATTTTCGTTGACATCAGGACATTGATCATGGAACAAGCAAAACATATTACTGCTTTGCTCTAGAGAAGAACTTGCAAAGCGTTTTGACTACATTTGTCTGGAAAATGGCAGGAAAAAATCCAGAAGAACAATTTCAAGGCAAATCTTATGTCTGTTCCGTCTAAACCAAAACATACATGACAAGGATGAGTATGGTCACTAACAAACTTGTGAGTTTCACTCATTCAGCAATGGCAGAAACTGGCAGAATGGATGGCAGTGAATTTGCTTGCCATTCTTCCCCCATTGACTTCATCAGCTCCTCACATAGATGAATATACAGTAATCTGCTCTTTATCTCCAGCAAACTATTATACAAAACTCTACATCTGAGAATTTTGTTGCATTTGTAGAAACTGTGATGGGAAATATTTGATCAAGATTCAACTATAACTTAAAGAGATAAAAAGCAAATCAAATAAGTGAATAATATCCTCATTCAAGCTGATCCAAGCTTGTGAGTATAAGATTCATTTTGACTTAGCCTGCCCCTGTACAAGCAAGCATCTAAGCTCAAGGCATAGAGAGGCCTACATAAAGGGTGCCGATTGGTGCCCCGTGCACAATTTTAAAAACATATCCTTGCAAAGCTTGCCTGCACTGTATTGAGCCATGTAGAGAGCACATTTTAAGAGGCAAACAGCAGAGATGGATGGCAATAATACTCTGCTCTATTAGATAGCAAAAGACCTGAACTTGCCAATACATCATAGTCTCCTGCAGAGGATACCAAATGCTCCTTACAGAGAGTTATCATACCCACTCAGCTATGACCCAATCTACATGAACTACAAGGCACATTACAGAATATCATCCAATTGAGACAGCTTTGATCCAGGTCCATCATTGACTCTTTGATTTTTGCTTTTGAATGTCATAGTTGACACACAAATCTGCTGCTGTTTTGATCTGCAATCACCCACATGGAACATCCAGATTTTCAACTCAGAAACTGAAACCAAGTGATGTTTACACAGAGATCTCATAGAGTGGGACTCAGCAACACTAATGCACACATTTGGATATCTTGAAGTCACACCTGCACTACATTGACTAGTTGTTTGATGACACAGCCAGGCAAAGAAGCCAGTAGCAACACCCCAAAGATCGTCTTAGCAGAAATGGCTTGTATCGTCACCTGTCCACATTCCAACAGTGATCTATTATTTGGTAAGAAACTGTTATCAGTTTGGTCAGGAACTTGGCAAATATCTCTGTATGCATCATTCTGACAAGCATTACAATCCCTCAATACTTACAATCCAAGTATGATTGTGTTTGAGACTTTTAATCCAAACAAGAACAAGGCTTTGTGATCCAGTTGAAGCAAGCCATCTCAACTATACTCAAAATGAAATCCCAGTACACATATGACTGTGGAAGCATGCAGCTCATGAGGTTGCAGAATGAAGACCTATGAGATTGTTTCAGCTATCAATAGGCAAAGAATCAATTTGTATGATATAGGGATTGAAACAATTTGGTATGAGATATGCACCTGAAGTGGATTTCCACCTGCACCATCAGTGGCAAGCATGTAGAGAAGCAGGTAAGCAACCTGGCCTCCCCCATAAACCATGGACCACCACTAAGTTCAGAGTCCAAATGGAGACACAATGCAACAAGCATGTAGAAGATGTATGCAACTGGCCCCTCACTAAACATTTCACACTCAAAATTGCATACAATTGATTTGCAAGGGCAGATAAATACAATAAAGTGTGTTGCAATACTCCTTCATTACAGTAACAACATACTGTAAGGGAAACAATCAAGAGTTGACCCTACAGATCTCAGCATTAGTCTGCCTTGAAATTTTCCTAAACTGATGAATATCTGCAAAAAACCTTGCCTCAGTTGCAACACCCAAGACATTCAGACAATAATGGAAGTGTCAATACCTCAGCACCAATGCAACAGTAGCCCATGAAGTACCGGTTATGATAATAGAGGCGCAGCAGTGTGCTCTTACTGTCACCCATGTCCTTATGACTTGTCTTGCTTGATAAGAATGTGCTGCAAGCCAACCCTGAGTACTTTTAGTTTTGAATCTACTCCACATAAATAGCTGCAACACACAAGTTGTTTGTACTTATGATGGCAGGTTGAGGAACCTGAAGTCAAGATTTGGCTTAAGGTATGGCAGTCACTCTTCATGTGTGCAAGGAAGCAACACAGATACAGGTTTGATCTGGAACTACACAACAAGCTGAGGACACACCTGTACATTTGAAGCCAGTGGCTGGAGATGTCCAGTGCTAAGAGACCAAGAAACAGTCCATACCAGGCCCTAATCTCATACATAAACACTGCATCAGCTGACAAAATATGACTGATGCAATTGCACATTCAAATTGCAATCAATGACATAAAGTCGAAAGAAAAAAGTAGATTCTACAGACAAAAAACACAAGTTAATGAAGGAAGCAGAATTCATGAATAAACAGTTTGTGTAAAAATATTCTCAATGCATTGAAGCTCTAAAGATGACCAACAAACTTGTGGAAACAGATAGGCGCATATAGGAAAAACACAATATGCTTACTTGTAGAAATGTGTGAGTAGCACTAGGAGTGCTGCAGTGCTAACCCTGCACTCAATCAAAAGTCACTCTTCAGAAAAATTGCAAGTCAACAAAATGTGGATCTGAATCAACACTAAAACGATTACTGGAATTGAGTTGGGGGATAGTTTGATGCTTCAAACAAAATGCATGTGACTTGCAGCAACTTGCTGAATTCAAAAAGTCATGTTACCTGTCAGTCACCATGTCCAGAACAGCTCCAAATGTTGAGGCTATTATTCCACCCAGCACCCACACATGCAAAAGAACTCTCAGACTCTCAAGAAAGTGCTCAGATGACTATGTACCTGGCTTTCTCTTCCAATGCAGCTGCCTAAATTAGCAATGTAATTCAGGTCTAGTTTCCAAACATACAACCTCCATGGAGACACAATTTCAATTGAGAAACCAGTCTAGAATCCAGGCAGACAAAGCCCTGGAGAAATGTGGCAGAAGCCCATGACCTAAAATCCAGTGCATTGAGAGAGAGAGAGAGAGAGAGAGAGAGAGAGAGCTTTGGAGGGACACAAGAAACAGATGGGAGAGAGCACACGTACTCTGGTTCAGCATGCGAGCAAACCGACCATCAAGCTCATCACAAACAAAACTGCATTGGAAACAGGATGCATCAATCATACCACCGCCCCTGTCCTACTCTCTTAGCAGGAAGTAGGGGTTCAATCCAGGAACAAAATACTGTTGTAGGGTTTCAATCAGAAGTGATTTTTGTATAGATAAATGTTCTCCCAAGCTGCCTACAATGAGAAAGAAACACTGCTCAAAGCTGATGCAACGAAGAGTCTCTTCTACCACAACAACAACGATTACAACAGATGGTTAGTCTCCAGAATTGGTTGGTTCCAAATTAGGTGCAAAGGGGGAAAGACACTCGCAGTGAGAAAAAGGGCAGAAAAGCGCCAAGCAAAAAGAGGTGTGCACAAGGCTGCTGCAACTGTATGACACGATGCCACAAATGTGTCAGATATAGTAGTAAGTACCTTATGAAGTAGAGTGTGACAAACAAATCCTTGTTCGTGAATGCCACTCCAAAAGCCGTGGCATTTGCCAAAATCCTCGCATAACCTGTTGCAAACAAATTGGCCCTCAAAAAACAAACATGGCTCCACTCTCATCAAGATCCATTATCCTGTTCTCGTTCTCTCTCTCTCCAACAGACAAGCGGGAGGAGTAGCTGCTGCACCAGCAGCATCTCTTTTCTTTTGGAGTTCATTGTAGTAGAGGGGGCAGGGCAACGTACCGATAAGGTTTGGGACATACAGGTAGATAGGCCATGAGCTCTGTCGTGCGCTTGCGGATGCTGGTGCTGGCACTTCGGCCATAAAGCAAGCCTAGACCACCAGCTCTGCGACTTTCTTCCAAGAGGAAAGAGAGAAAAAGAGATTGCAGGATTAAACAAAAAAACAAGAAATTCTTCCTCCTTCTCTACAAGCCACAGATGAAAGAAACATAAACAGTTCAGGTATTGATAAGAAGAAGAAGAAGCGTCTTCCTTCAAGCATGTGCAAAAACAGAACAACTCCGAGCTTCTCCTTCTTCTTCTTCTTCACACAAGAGTCTATTGCCTATCAAAATGCTTCAAAGACTCCCTTTCTTTTCTTCTCTTATCCTCTCTTCGCTTCTTATACCTATTAAGTAGTTTTGTTTATGTGGATTCTGCCTGCAACAGTTCAATGCTTATTTAGCTATTAGCAGAGAAACCCTAATCCCTGTTTCTGTGTCTTTCTTGTTGCAATGCCGTTGCAATAGTAATATTGAGTTCGTTCCTCCACCGCAACACTCCTCTCTCTCACTCTCTCTCACTCTCTTGCAAATGTTTTTTGTGTTTTTTTTCCCACCTCCAAATCCTCTTCTCTCTGCCGCTGAATCTTCTTCCTTCCTGTGAGAAATAGCTATGAAAGTAGTTGCACGCGGGCCAGCGAGCGAGAAGCTGCAAGATCTGAAACTCTCTCAAGATACTCTCTCAAGAAGTGAGCAAATTTCCAAACGTCCAATTTGGGTTTACACTTACACTAGGAAGGAAGAAAGGGCCCTTGCGACCACGCCTCCCGTCGGCTTTGCAATGGTCCCCCCGTCCCCGTCCCCCCGCCACAATCCAAAAAGCAGCGGGATACTCCAACGATGAGGAGATTCCGTAGGCCATGGCGGCCCAAGCGCTCAAGAGTACTTAAGTAAACCGCCCCTTACAAAACCCAAAAGAAACCCAAGGTTTTAGGTACTTAATTTGTGTGAGAAGAGCAACCTAAAGTACTAAAGTTTAAGTTAAAAGTTTTTTTTTTTTTTTTCTTGGCGAAATTTCACAAAATCTCGACTTCAAAAATGTAAAGGATATTTTGTTGCAAATTCTTTAGTTTTCAAAAAAAAAATCACCAATTTTTTGAGAAATGCTTTTTTGGTGGCGGAAAGGGGAGGGGGAGAATTTCTTGAAATTTGTTGGAACATTTGTTTTTGGTGAAAAATTTCGACCGAATGCTTTAAAATAAAAAGAAAAGGGAATATCCTGCTACAATATTCTCAATTTTCATAAAAAGAAATTGAAAAAAATTTCACCACATTTGGAATCTGACTTTAGTTTGGTACCATCTTTTAACATTTTTTGACTATTTTTAGTATCAAACCAAGATACAAGTCAAAATGTAGCCAAAAAAAAAGCTTCCACCAATTTCCTAAATTTGAGGTTTTTTTCCTCAAAAACCAAGGTGATGAAATTTTTTTTCACATTTGTGTGAAATTTTGCATTAAAAAAAGGGTGATTTGGAGTCTCATCTTTCTTTCTTCTGGCTAATTTTCACCAACTGGCAACAAATTAAAATTTGGATTTTAAAAAGTGCAAATTCAACTAAACTTTCTTTTTTTTCTTAGAAGTTTCTCCAAAATTTCAAAACCACAAATTTAATTAAAAAAACTAATTTAGATGCAGTTTTAGTTTTGAGGCATTTTCTTTGTCACATTTTTTCAGTTTGGACAATTTTTTTACAAATGTGGTGCCCATTAATGCTAAATCCTTTTTGGGATGATCACCACCAAGTAGTGCTACCCCCCCCATCAAAGAGAATAGGACTAAAAGACTGGACAAAAAAACCAACACTGAGTTACTACTCACTGTCACATATTAATCCAAAGCAAAAAGAAATGAAAAAGTAAAAGAAAAGTGGCGAATCTTTCTTTCTGTATGAAGGTAGGTGCTACCTATTAGATAGGCCTTTTGTTTGGACTTTCGAATTTGAACTCACAATCCTTCAAACGGTTCACCAGCCCTTTTTTTATTTTTGAAATTTCGCCAAAAAGTGAAATCCAAAATCCAAAATTAAAAAATGAAGTGATTTTGGAGTTTTTCAATAGCCAAAAGAGAAAGAGAAAAAAAATTGTCTATTTGATTTTCAGTGTTAAGCCAAGAATATGGTAAGATGATTAAAATTTCATATATAAACTCATAGCTGGATTGGGCTAATTCTCCCTAGGGATGGTTGCCACTTTTTTGACATCTTCCTATGCATGTGTGATGTGGAAATAAGGCTTGATTTTTTTTTTTGAAGTGGGAATAGGGTTGTGAAGATGGGAATTTAACCTAATGGATGAAAGGACAACTAACAAGAGGAAAGCTAGAGACCTTTGGGTGATGCAAGGATCCAAGTGGTTTATAAGCCAAGCTCAATTTTTTCTTTTCTCTTCAATTTGGCATTTGTATGTTGGTTTGTTCCTAGGTGAATGTAAAATAATGAAATGATGGAGTTGTTTTATATATTGTTCAATGCATTGTGCGTGTTGTGCTTTGAAGACAGTTGCTTTAATAATTTTGCTGTAGCAATTTGATGATGATGATGAGGGATTTTATTTTTCAAAGGTTGTCATTTGTCATCTGATAATTATGACAATGACTAGATTGTTATTTTGATAGGGTGGTGATTTGAAAATAAAAGGAGGTAATGTAACGAAGAAGGGGACTATAGTAAAGAAGGGGACTTAAATCACTTTGATTGAAGGTTTTAGGAGGTGGTGGTGTTTTGTTGTGGGGAAGAATAATTGTTGTGAAGAAATGAGAATACTGTGGTACCTTTTCAGGTTCAGCTTAAATTGAAATACTTTTATATTTGTCCAATTTTTTGGATATTAACAGTTAGTTATGAACTTTAACATTTATGCAGCCAACTAAGTTTGATTCCTGAACCTCTCTCAGAGGGGCTTTAAGCAATAACTTACTAACCACTTAACCACACAAAAGCACTAATCTTTTCTTTCATAAACGTTTGGTTATGACAAATTCAATACAGAGAGTGTTGAAATTTTCAGAATTTGAATTTCAACCGCTGAATTAAGAATTGAAAATTAATTACTCAGCATTGAGGTGCCGAACCTGAAAAGTTACTAGAGTATTAGGATTTAATAGACTTGAGTGGCAATAGATGAAGTGAGTACTCATTATTATGGGAGCTCATTAGAAGGGTGTTTGTGTTCATACCATGTGAATTTTGTAGTTGTCATGGGGATTTCTATTTCTATTTTGAGGATTGTATCTAGAAAGTGGGTGGATTGTCTTTCACTTGTAAAGACTACTGAAATTTGTGGAAGATGTTATTCATGGGTGGATGAAGCTTAAATGCGTTCCTCAAGATGTTCCCAATAGCACCTGAGTTTTATCCCATATATATAAACCAAAAAGGTGAAATCCAGGGGTGCACATTGTTTCTATTTTGCAAGGGGGGAGGGTCCCAAAGAGGTGCTTCTACTGGGGGCATGCCCAATGTTCCACAAAAATTTGCTGGTGGGCCAATCAATATGGCTTCTTTAAAGAAAATGAAAAAGTTATGAGCAAACCCATGATCTAATTAATATGAACCACACTACCCGTATGATTTAAGATCTCAAGTGCTCCTTGAGCATCCAAAGCGTGGAAGAGAATAATTTCTCCTCCCCTTTCTTTTAATGATATTATCATCAATTTGATTAAAATTCGAAAAATGAAAAACATTGTTCAAGTGGCCCAACTTTTTAAAAAAAAATTGATGAAATTTCACCAAAAAGAAACATAAAAAATAATAATAGAAAGGAAGGGATTTTGGAGTTTTTCAATAGCCAGAAAAGAGCGAAAAATAAAAATAAGAATTTCAGATTTTTTTTCTATATGACTTTCCGTGTTTAGCCGAGAATATGGTAGGATGAGTAAATTTTTGGACTTTACATACGTTTATAGCCATATTTGGCTAATTCTTCCTTAGGGATGATCGCCACTTTTTCGTTCCACATCGTCCTCTGGAGATGATCGCCACTTTGGCTAAAAACAAAAATTCCTTGAAAAAAAAAACACTTGTCCGCAGTGGAACCCCCGGGATGTTTGTCTCGTGCTACCACACCCATCTGCAAGTGGCGATGGAGGGGCGAAACGTGAGGTGGAAACAACACCAAGACCACTTTCTCTTTTCTTTGTCGGTTTTCTTCTTCTCTGCACTCCTCGCGTGCTGCCGAAATCAAGCGGAGGAGCGCTTCTCTCTCTCTCTCTCTCTCTCTCTCTCTCCGCTTCGATCATGTCTATCTGTGCACTACTTGTCCTTTAAGGTTTTGCGGGGATAATCATGGCAACATCATTGTCTTCTTCTCCCCGTAATGTATGTATGTTGTGTTTCTGTTCCACCAAACCCTAAGAGCTCTCATTGTGTAATCTTTGAATTATGCATGTCCTCCGGTTGTTTTCTTGCAATGGCCTGCTGATTCCTTCTCGCATCGGCGGAGGTTGCGGCTCTGAAAAGCATGTGACTGGATCCGAGAAATTTCAAACAATCCCCGGGTTTCATTGGAGTCCCTTGCCATGGCCAGTGCTTGCAGTTGCTGCTGCGGCGGTCGAACATCAGTCCGGTGAAGCTGCTGCTGCTGCTCCTGCAATGGCCGCATTTCCTGTTCTGCGGTCTGCTGACATGCCTGGCTGGACGAGCGTGCCGCGTTTCAGATCCGAGCAGGAGGAACAGAATGCCAATGGCAACCATGCGAGCAGTCCCTCTATGCTCGTCTTCTCAGGTATTAACTCCGCCTTCGCTTTGATCAATCCATTTGTCGTGGTTACCGATAAGAAGGTTCCTCTGTATATTGGGATAACAAACCACATTGTTGTGATGGAGTTTGATAGCTCTGTTGTCATGAAAGAGAATTGGCAACTACAGTGGCTAAACTTTCATCAAGATGTGATCTTAATCCCCCTGAATTGCCCTGCAATGGTCAGAGTTTTTCCAGGTTTTGGATTCCTTGGCCAATCTTTGAATTGAAAGCATGCACTTTGCTTACACAAAGTGAAATAGGACATTGAATCAAATGTGGAACTTCGACTTTCAGAACCCTACAACCTGATGCAGTCAGCACCTTTGACATTGAGACCTGATGATGCTTGTGATGACAAAATGGAAGATTATTGTGATTGCTCTTTAGCTTTCAACCAGTGTAAGATTTGCTAGTGAGGATTTGTTTTGGTGTGATATAGTTATGTAGGAATGTTGTCTACTGTTATTTATTTGCTCATGAGGCTATCATTCTTGGTGAACTGTCTTTTGGCTGCAGGTGGGACTGCTTTCAATGGAGTTGTGGAGGAGTTGACAAAATTCACAACACGTATTGCACATGTTCTTCCTGTGTCTGATGATGGTGGAAGCACTGCTGAAATTGTCCGCGTTCTGGGTTTGCACGTTATACCTGTTTCCTTCAAGTTATGCTGAACATGTGCAACTCTATTGCTGTGGGCTGTATTGTGCCTTTGTCTCTAGTAAAAACCTTTCATCATTCTTAAACTATGCTTGAAATGTAACAACATGATTTGTTCTCTTTTAGGGTTCTGTTGTTTCTTTCATGGTCACATGTAAGTATTTTGAATATTTTGCATTTTTTAGGAGGTCCTGCTGTGGGAGACATACGGTCACGTTGTTTACGGCTCTCCAGTGAGAGCTGTGCAGAAGCCTTGGCAGTTAAGCGGCTGTTGGGCCACCGCTTGTCCTCAGAGGATAGTATCGCAAAATCTGAGTGGTAGCACAATACAACCTCGGATCATTCTGTTGGTGCATTTTCTCCCTTTGCTGTACATATGCTGGTGTCCTTCCCATGATGTGTCCTGGGCTTGGCTGGGGGCTGGGTGTTCAGTTTGACTTGAATCAGAAGTATGGCGAAGTTCTCAATACTTTTGAAATGTTGTAATAAGATTTTTCCTTTTGGAAAGAAAATGGGATAGTTTTTGCCCCAAGATGATGTGCAGTGATACTTCTCATTAGTGGCCACAAATAGTGCATCTTAATGTAACAGATAGACTGTGTGCAAAATGTTGTAGGTTTGCTTACTCCAAATTCATGTCTGTCCAGGTATGAGATTGTGGAAGGTGATCACGAACTCTGGGATAGTGTCTCTGGTCCTTACAGGGAGACCATCCGTGCATTTCTTGTTCATTTCCAGAGTCAGGTGGGTCCCATTTTGGAGGTAGCACATGATCTTGCTTCTTGAATTTTCAAGTAATGATGTTGCACACTGGTACATTTTCAAAGAGGCAGTGTGCAGATAAGTTCTTGAAGACCAAAAGTAGCAAGAAGAGTGGTGCCTGTGTTTAACCCTGCAGAGGAGCTTGTTTTTGCTGCAGACAGGGTGCATGAGATAGGAGGTACTCAGTGCCATGTCTTTAGAATTATATATGGAGTCACTGTTTGGCTCAGAGTTTTAAACAGTTGAAATATTTCCAAATGGGCTTTTTTGGTGGCTGATACAGATTCTGAGGCACTCAAGTGAGAGATTTCGCTTCGCAAATGGCAGGTATCACACAACTCTTTATCTTGATTCAAATCTATTGCAAAGTGCTAGAAAGCTAGAAACCAGCTTATTTTGTTGGCAGGCACTCATATGGTTGTTCATGTTGCAGCATTGGGAACTTTTTTTTTGCTGGAGCACGCATTTTTTTCCAGTCACTGGATGCAGCAATTTTCCTATACTCACGAGTCTCACACATTCCAACAGAGAGCTTAGTTCTTCCTGCTATTTGCACAAATGACCACCTTACACTTGGCTGTGAGTTACATGTATGTATGGAGCCATGTTCTCTTTGCCCCCCAATCATACTTCAAGTTGAAGCCTTCAACCTGTCTTAAACTTCTCTTGCAGCATCAGGCTAGAAATCTGCAGGACAGCAAGCTGCTTGATGACAAGTGGTATTGTAGTCTTTTGCAGAATGGGATGGTAATCAGAGGGCAAAATGCCATTTCTCATCCTCTGGTTAAAGATCCAGCAGGCAAGTTGCCACACACAGTAAATAAGGTGGGTTTGTTTCAATATAGCTGACCTTTTGATGGCTAATAGTTATTTCAAGTAGGTGCTGTTGTGTTCACAAGGCATGAACAATGTGTGTGGCTCAGTTTGCATCAACAGTGTATTTGTCATGGCTTTACTTCCAATGTGGAAAGTGGATTCATGTTAAGGGGATATTAGGGGCTGCTATTGTAATTTGCTACATTTCTGGTGTATTTGATTATCTAGATCTACTATCCCTTGCTAGTAAGGGGATAGCCTGTGGCCTGAAAGACGGAGGTAATATTTTTCTCTGTCCCCACTGTACTTCATTCACATCATCAAGGCTATCAAGGTTTTACTAACTGGGATTTTCAGTTGATGCAGGGCTCACCATCTCTGCCATCACCTATAAAACGGATTTTCTACATGTCTAGTGAAGGGACCAATCTGCACCATGAGGTCGGTATGCAATTCTCTCAGAGAAAGAGGACAATTGTGACAGAAATGCCCTATGGAAACCTGAATGAAATCTCATTTTCTAGGAAACAGTTGAGTAGGTTCATTCACATGTTAAACATGCCCACACCCTTGTACTGTAAAGTCTCACACATCATGGAGCATTATTATGTTGGAAGCAGAGAGCCCAGGAAAGGGGAGAACTTTTCCAGATAATAATAGACTGAGAGATCCCCTTGCTGAGAGTTATATCACATAACCATTTTAGAGAATGTGTGAGAAGAAATATCAATATGTTTCCTGCATATATACTGTGTGTATTTGAAAGGATGATTGTTGTATAACAAGGTTGGGTATTGGATTTTTGCAGAGTAAATAGTCATGAGATGCTAAATTCGTTTGTTGCAACTTAGGATGACTGTCAATCTGGTTGAATTTCCTGATCAATGTAAGTAAAAATAGTTCTATAAGAGCCTTGGTAGCATGGCAATGGTGCGATGTTTTGGTTAGGCTATAGAATTGAAGGTTGAAATCTAGTGCAAGACCTTCATCATTTTCTATGACTGCAATCTTCACACATCTATGGTGTAATGTTGTGCGGGGTGCATATGGTTTTGCTCCCTCTAAGGGTTGTCAGCCAGTAATACTAGAGAGAAGGGCTGCTCCTAACAATTCGCCACCACATAGTTTTTGCATTTCCTGTGCAGTGCTGGCACTTATAAAATAAAGCAAGCTATAGGAGTTTGAAAATGAGCTTGTAGTTAGGTAGGTAGGTAGGTTTGTAAAAGAAAGGGAGGCAGTTATGCATGCTTCACTTACACATCCAGATATGGACAATGGTCATTTTGATTCATTAACTTGTCATCCATGTTGGTGAAATTTTCATCAGTTGGTGAATTTCACCCATGTCATCTAATTTCATCCGTGGGGTATCTTTTAGTCATCCATCTTGTCAACAATATTGGATTTGTGATTTTCATTCTTGTGGGGTAAAAGTATCTTGAAGTATCAAAAAAAATCCCAATTGCTGTTTTTTGATGGCTTAAAACCTTTGAAAACAGCAATAAAGTAGTATAAAAGTCTCTTGAATATTATCAGTATGTTATTTATGTGTTTTCTTAAGCTTTCAAGAATCAAAGGCCATGTGTTGGGAATCAACATAAATGTGCAAAAAGTACCTTTGGAAATGCATATTGAATCCAGCTAAAATCATATTTCCAATTATGGAGTAAAACATCCTGTGTACAAAAATGAGATTTCATTAGTGCACTTGACTCAAATGAATGAAAATTCATCCTACTAATTCAAACATTCATGAGGAATTTTCATTTATTTAACTTTTTGTACTTGTCAAAATTACAAAAAAGATTTTTTCATACTTTTTTCAAAATTTGTGTCTTTTAGAGATTTGAAAAAGTTTTTTGAAAAGCTATCTTTCTTAGAGCCTTGAAGATGATCACACTTGGGCCAATGACACAAGGGCCACTAGTTACATATAGTAAAGGACATCGGGATGTGAAGCATCATTTCGTCCATCTGTCCGGTCATCCATCCATCCTGTCATGGTCTGTTTACTCCGACCGAAAATGGCTGACTGCCTGGAGGGCGTGTCACTTGTAGCATTTCGAGCATTTGCCTTTCCTGTTCTTCCTTTTTCCTCTCAATCAGGAAAAGTTTATGAAAAAAAACAGGAAAAAAAGAAAACATGTTTATGATGGAAAAATAGAAAAAATACATATTACTTTTTTTTAAAAAAACCCTATAGCCTACCCTACCTAGACAATATAACTGGTGGTTTGCAAGGTGAGTATTTGAAAACTTACCTTTATGCATAATTTATTATTTAAAAAAAAACCCAAGTAAATTGATAACCAGGGGTATTACTTTGACAATGAAATTGTTAACTCATGAGTCTAAATTTTTCAAAAAGATTGATACCTTATGTGAT
>Ga0209611_10005560_pt1 | contig 21055 bp, 14 predicted proteins | sample S1TSphgellanicum_3_FD_187693 | JGI IMG/M metagenome (GOLD analysis project Ga0209611, IMG submission 187693) | Host-associated microbial communities from peat moss isolated from Minnesota, USA - S1T2_Fc - Sphagnum magellanicum MG (SPAdes) (version 2) | ecosystem: Host-associated > Plants > Peat...
AAAACTTAAAAGAAAACCAATGAGGAACACATTGGGAATCTGTTGAAACAAAGGGAAAGAAACCTGATCATTTTGCTTGCAAAATGGGTTCACAAACTAATACTTTGACTAATATTTTTGAAGTTTTGACAGATTAAAAAATAAATTTATAAAAAATTTGGTAGATTAAAAATATTTTAATTTTTGTCGAAGCCACCAAGGTACAATGATAGTACAAGGCTGGTATTGCTTCAATTCATCAAAACCTTCTAGGGTCCTTATGCAAATGTTGATTCCAGGCACAAGCCAATATACCAGACCGATAATAATTTCTAGTTTCTACCTTTGTATTAGGTACCGACACAAAAAAAGATTGTAGGGGCTGTTTCTACCTACTTAGAGATAATTTTATAATGCAAAATATATTCAGCTGCTGATTCTGAAAGATAAGAAAGTGCAATTAAAATGTGTTATGTCCGGAAATGTGCCCTAAAATGTCCCCAGGGTGCATTCTGCCAGCTAGTTTGCATAAACCCTTAATACATTATGAGTAGGGTAAAGCCTTCCGAGCAAGGTTGTGTGAAAATAAGGGACCTACATTTCAAGGCAAGAGCTAAGGGTGGGTTTTGTATTTCCATGCAGCCCTATTTCGAGGGCTCTACATAGTGTAAAGACCAAAGGGAGAACATGCAAAAAATTGTGTGCTGGGCTAAGAAAATGTAAGGGGCTTAGGTCAAGCTAAGAAAGAATCAATGTAAATTTTCTTATTCTACATTAGAAAAGAACAATGGTTGAGTGCAAGGAAAGGACAAAGGAAATTTAATAAATTCTCATTGTTTCTTTTCAAAGGATGGCATCAACATGGGGTTATGACCATAAGACTTGGGACAAAAAAAGACAAGGAAATTAAAAAGTTTCAAAAAAAAAAATAATAGTTGATAAGAAAAAAGAAAAATTGCCCATTTTCATTACTCATGATCAAATTCAGGCATTACAGAAAAATGCAAAATTATGAGTTTGAGTCCCCCTCTGTGCATTTCACACACCTAAATGCACACCAACTATATGCTTATGTGCAAATGTAGTGAACTGTTTATTGTTACTCACAAACTACAAAATTCGAAAGATTTGAATTTAACCATAATCATACAAAGTGGTTTGTAACCATAGTCTTTCAATTTAACCATAGTCATATAAAGTGATTTGTAAAACCTCTCCCTTTCCCAACTATTGTCACTCCCAAAAGCTTACAATGGAATTAATGAAAAGATCTTGTAGAATTGTCTAGGATTACCTAATGTTTTATCATCTTGCTTCTCATTTTGGAGATTCATCATGTGGGGGAAACCAAAGTAATTCCTTATGTTTTGGTGCAATTTAAGATACGTTAGCAATAGTTAATAACAATCATCATAATATGATAGTTGAAGTGGTGATTGAACACTTCTGCAACTTCCCTTCAAAATTTTAATTTGTTTTCCATGCTTTTCATGATGTTCCCAAAAGTCCCTAATGCACTTTCAAAATATTTGTGTTCCGAATATAAAAGTAGCCCCACCCCAAAACTTCGAGCCACAAGTTTTCAATTCCTTTCAATGCATTCCCCATACATTTCATATAACATTTGTGCATAGTCCATATTTGTTCATCAACACTTTAAAAGATGCATAGGTATGCCAAATGGAAGGTCAAAGTAACAAATTTGTCTTGAAAATGCCCAAAGCTTTCAAACCTTATAGAATTATTTGTTGTTATAGGCCAATGAATAGGACTGTGACTTAAGATCACTATAAACCTACAAAGATTATTTTGAAAATAAATCTTTTCTATCACAAGGTAAATTGAAGGAACCAAATCCTCACATAACACACTTACAATGTTGCAACCCCACTTTGAGGGAAGTGTGAGGTCGCCACTCACACTCTCGAAAATGGGACTTGGGAGTCCTTCGGGACTTTTGAAAACTCATAACACAATTGCAGGGGTCAAAACACCTCGCATTCAAGTGTTCTTTATACCGTTGGAAAGTTCTTGAAGTGTAGATGTCCAAAATGGCCTCGCATGAGCCATTTTGACATCTATAGCACAAGTTCTAGTCGAAAGAAGGGCCGAGAGTTAAATTGACTATTTGATTCTTGACCACTAAAAGTCGAGAATCGACCCGATCCCGATGCGTGCAGGTGAAGTGCAACACACCGTTGGAAAGCTCTCGAGGAGAGCTACAACTTTGTTTTAGACCTCATCCCAATCCGAGGTCGGAGTGAAAAATTATGAACGCCTAAAGTCCCAGGAGTCCAAACTGGGACAATTTCGGGACTCCACTTTGGGAGTCCAGGGAAAAAGTGCCATTCGGATGCAAGTGCGACGGTGAGACGCAAAAAATACTATATGGGGGAAGGTGGTGGCTTCCCCCGAGTCCGGGCCGTGGTAAATCAAATGAGTCCAAGGTTGCCCGTGGCTTGTCCCAACACCAAGAGTGTTCCGAATGAATACTAACCAACTTGTTGATTGGTTTTGGATGCATGACCGAATAACTAAATAGCTTGTCCCTCTTCCTAGTCTAATCCCGGAGCTTTTAGCATGCCCCTCTTACCCCCCCTCTAATGCTAGAAATTGGGAGCGTGCCCCGAATCCCCCGCCTTTCTGCAACTTGAGTGACTTAACCCCAACTTGGGGCTAACTAGGGACTTGGGAGCGCGTCATACAATAAAGGGGTGATATTTACATGTTTTGGGTTAGGATCACTCATGCACCTAAAACTTGATCTTTATGTAGGCTAAATCAGCCCATCACATTTGTAAATTATTCATTGTGAAATTCGTCATTTAAAGGAGGTAATATAAAGGATATACAAATAAAAAAAATTTAAAAATCTAATATATGTAATATTTGGAGAAAGTGAAAAAACTAACCTCATCTATGTAATATTTGGAAAAGTGAAAAAAACATAACTTCATGTATGTAATATTTGGAAGAAATATTTTGAAAGTCTTATACAATTTTCAAAAAACTTCAAAACTAATATGTGGCTAATCGTAAAAATTTACAAGTCCTAGGGTTCACCTATGTATGCTTTGAAGAACATTATGAATATTTGCGATTTCTTAACATGGTCCAAGGAACATAAAGGGTGCTTAGGCTTAATGATTAATTCTTTTATTATTATGAGTTTGTATGAAGGTTCTAATGCACCTTCCTACAAAATAACATTAGGAGGCTTTGAAGTCTTCTATTTTCATTGTTGTTAACTCCAATTAAGGATGCAATTATCATTTCTTACCTTGCAAAAAAAAAATATCTCAAAATTATTATTTTTTAATTATGTCCTTGATAGTTTGATGATAATGGTTTTTGAATTCCAAACATCACATTTTGAACATCACATTTTCCTAACTTATTCATTTTATTTTTAATATTGTAAGTAAACTTTTAATGTTATATTCAACAAGTAACACTTTACAAATTTGAGTTTCAATGTATTGTGAATGAGTTGTCATTTCTTACCTTATAATTTATTTTTATATCAAAACCCCTGTTAGTTTTGTTCCAAATTGTGTCCTTGATAATAGTTGTGATGTTTGAAATGAAATTAAATAAATATGCCAAATGTAGTGAATGCCAGATTCATGTGAATTCCACTACCCATAAAAGAAAGAAGGTATTTTTTATGTTTATAATTTGATAGGACCAATTTAAATTAAGTTGTAAAAGTGGGAATTGTTATGTGTTGAACAAAAAGACATAAGTGTTGGAATGTTAGAGTAACTATACTTCTCATATAGTGAATGGTGTAAGAGGCCATGAAAGGAGGTTGTATTTTAGGTATGCAAAGTTGTAACTTGTATCAATTTTGGTGACATAACCTTAAGGCATAAAATTATTGTACAAACTTAAGGGTGTTTCATACTAAGGTTCGATTTATAAGTCTTGATTCAATCTTGTAATCTAATTGGTTTAAACATCCAAATCAAGACCAAACCCTTCACATTAAGGCCCAATTTATTAATCTCAACCGTGAGTGGGAGTCCTACATGGTACAATTTTTGGTTGCATGGGTTGAGACTTAAATAAGGAGTTGGTTTGAACAAAAGTGGAAACCCCAACCTTAAAAAACAAATCTTGAATTTTTTAAAATTAAAATAATAAACAAGTGACTTGATATAATCCCTTCATCAGAAAAATAATTATTACTTTGTCATGCACTACCATGTTGGCATTTAGAACTATCCATCTCCACACACACATAAAATAAATGACACAAAACATCTTAAGTGGTGCATGATATCCAAATTACCCCCCTATCTTGAATTAAGTTTTCCTTGAGCCAAATAATAACATAATAGATTCATCTTATGAATCAACCATAATTGAACACCTTGGTTTTAAGGTAAGAAGAATAATAAAAGTGGGTGCAAATGTGGGCCCCATTGTTAGTCACTTAGTTACAATATGTCAAATCCTTAACCAATTGCAAATCATGATGGATAAAAATTTAAGATATTCCCTGTTATTTAACTATAAAATTTTACTAATTTCTTTTGTGCATAAAAGACAAACCCATTTTCTAACCAATATTTCTTCCAATGGTGGCGTAAGACATCCCATATGCGATCCTTTAAAACACAATTCACAAATCAACATAATAGTTACCTTTGAAAATTACCTCCACAACATAAATTATAAGCCAACAAGGAAAACAAACAAGGATGGGTCAATTTGGCCATCCACATTAAAAAAATGATATGATGCATAATTACACACATGGTTCCCCATGTCTAACGATTTTAGCCTTCCAATAATAACATTCTAAAAGTTAGCACCTTTTGCACATGCAAAATAACACATCTCACAATCACATACAACATAATCAATGTTGTTTGGGCAAGTCCATCCTTGGGTGGTACCACTAGGAACATCACACCTTAATTTTTTTGGACCCATTGAACTTTGAAAAAACATAGGAAACATTTAAATAAATATTTTCATATTTTTAAAATACATTTATTAAGCTCAATAGATTTTGAAATCTTAATGATGTTAAGAATATTATTTATTTTGATGTTCATAATCATTGCATTTACAAAAAGTTTCAAAAATTTAACGCTGGTTTTTTTTTGAACTTTTTGGTTAAGAACACAAATTTGAAATATGATTTGAGAATTTTCTTATGAATTCTTCCCTAGGGTAATATGGAAATCATTATATATATATAATTTATAAATTAATTTATTAAATATAATTTAGTTATGAATTTCCAAAGTTGAAGTTATTGATTTTTTAAGGGACCATTTTAATTTTGTTTAAATATATTTTTTAAATCCAATTTTTTAAATTCCCAAATAAACTTCAAGCCATTTATTATAACATGAAATGGATAAACATGAAATAATAATAATTTATAGTTATGAAAACATTTAAAGAAAAAGGCCCATGAAATTAATATGGTTATTTTTGGTTCCTTAACGATTCCTTGAGGTGGTTCCTAGTGGTACCACCCAAGGATGGGTTCATTTGTTTGCTACAAGTACATGCAATCTTTTGGTTTGAAATTACAGACTTGAGGTTGATAACCACCTCCTTATAACATAACATAAAGTAATGTATCCCAATGTTAAACAATTATTAGATTTTCCATAACCATTGGCATTACATATTGAAATAGTGAACAAGCTACACATTTTGAGCATCCAAATTGATTAGTACCATTGCGTCTTGTCAAATTGAAGTTAATAACTCAAGGTCATAATTAATTAATAAAAATTATGGTGGTAATGATGCAAAAGAAGATGACCAATTAAACATACACACCATAATTAACCATGGTAGCTACAAATCCCAATATCATGTTGTGGCCTTTTTGAAGCCCATATTCCCACAAACTTCACTTCATTATATACATCATTTGTTTAACTAACCCATCTATTTCAAGATGGTCATATGAAATCATATGATGATTAATCAATGTTTTTTCACATCTCTTTGAACTCCCCCACATAATTTTTTATTCTAGTCAATGAATATTTCAGGTAAAGTGTCAAACCTATTAAATAATGTGTTTATGAATGCATAAACAACTCCCTCATTATTGTGATATAGATATGGCACTAATTTTAACCACTTTGAAAAATGTTCAATCATAACTAAAACATATTCATTATGTTGCACTATCAAATTTAATGAACTAACAAAATTCAAACTCCATTAATAATCAAGCCCCATGATGAGCAATGGCTATAGATGAGGTGTAGGTGCATAAAATGATTGTTGCACTCAATCATGCACCATAAATTGAAAAACAAATTGTTGAACTTCTAATTGCATCATTCATTAATAATATTATGCCTAAAGCAAGATGTAAATTTATTAAACCTTAAAATGGCCCAACTTTTTGTGAGCATGCCATATAATGTCTTCCATTGATTGGGAAACCTATGATTTATGGCTTCAACCTTAGCTTTTTAAACCTTTGATTCACTTGGAGAAATCATGTGACCCAAGTACTTCATGTGAGTATGAAAGAACTAATACTTGTAAAATCTGGGAGTAATCATCATGTGTTATAGATCTTATTTGCTATGAATGCTAGACTAATCTCCAATTCCCATGTTTTTAAGGTCATATGTACCTTGGGTTGGGATGACAAATTATCCCCATCACATGTGGTGGAAAATGTGGCTTATGGTTGTTTTGTAGATTGTGGGGCGATGCAAACTATTTTAACACCCCAACATCACCAAATTTTTTTTCAATAACCAAAAATCCTTCTTGTCATTTGTAGTCCCATGATTGTCAAGGTTGTATAACTCAGCTTGACATAACATCATCCCCCCTTGCATTAACATGCGGTTTTTCGAACTATGGGTGCAACAATAAAAGTAGGGATGGGATGGGTGGGTGTAATTGGGCAAAAAACTTATATTTTGTCACACCCAAACTTAAGATCCATGTGAGGTAATTAAAATCCATGACATGCACCAAAATATGCTTTCGCATATTTTTTGAAAGATTTGACATTGTACATTGTTTGTGTAAAACCCCATGGTTTGTTCCTTGTGATCTACATTGGGTTCCTCCATGAATAATGAATTGACATCTCAAAACATGTTCGGTCACGCATCCTAAAATGCATGAAATTGAAAAAAGAAAAAAACATCGGTAAAGTTGCTCGTGGAAGTCCAACATTGTTGACCCAACCAAAAGTGATTTGTTATCATGGCTAACCACATATGATTAGCATCTTAGATTCAATATGTCATCCACCAAACATGTGGGTGACTTCAAAATGAGCTAATATAGTCATTGGATCACCAGTTGTTCATTCAATGGTGTTAATCTAATCCACATCCATTGGAATTGATGGGCAAGTGAATCAAATATGGTAGTAACCACCTACATTAGCACATTAATCCAAGCACACATTTGTTGCCATCCTATTAACATAGCTAGTTGAAAATTTCCAAGTGGTGGAACATTTTTTAGTAGGTATGCACAAGCGTGCATTTATGTGGTTTGCAAATATTGCAATTCATGGATTGGCTCTTGAAAAATCCTAATTTAATGTTTAAAAGATATTAACATGTGCTAAAGTGTGAAAGACCATGCCACAACCATCCTAAAATGATTAAATCAACTAGCCTAATCTTATCCAAATCTTGCACCCCCATAAATGTGTATTACTTGATATGTAATGTTGGTAACCTTGTACGACCAACATTGGCAACAAGTTACAATATTGTTATTGTAACATCATAACTTCATGCATGGAAAGTAAGCCAATTTGTAAAAATGTGGTTAGGTTACATTCAAAACTATAGTTAGGCCGTATTGCAAAATTGTGACTACGCTTCCAAAAGGCTCCAATAAACATATCATGTCCTTGAGAATATTTTAATGAAGAACCTTGGTATCCAATAGGTTAAATCCTAATGGCCCATTATCAATATTCACAAGTAACTATGGGTTTGGTGATGGTGAAATGTGCGAAGCCTAATGAATGTAGTGATTGGTTACTGCTTGCAATTTTGACAATGTGTTCAATGGTGATATCAAATGTAATGTCAATTATTGGATGATTGTCATTTACCTACCATTGACATCACCAATTCATCACTAGGGGGTTCAAAACCATGGGGAAGGCCAAATAATCTATTCAACATAGTTGATTTATTTTATTTTCTTGGATGCCATTGACAAACCTCAATGGTAGCAAACCCTTAAAGTTATTTTAGGTCTACGTTCATAGTAAATAATATATGGTTTATTCCCAAAATCTAAGGTAACCATTAAGGGGTATAAAATTGCTCTCCAACAAATACGTTGTAAAACATAACATGTGTAATTACCATTTAAGCTCACACTTGAATATAACATACTAGTTTGTTGGGATTAACTTAGATCACAACCTTGTGATTAGTTAACCTTCAATCTTTCTTTGACCTACTTATTGATATTAAGATTTGGTATGGGCATGGCTCAAGATTGACATTGGTCAATCTAAGACCTTCCACTAATACTTTGAAAAATCTTTTGGGGATTGGTATCAATGTGTTAATTGCCCCTTCAATTAAAAATTTTCTTTTTCATTATGTATTATGACCACACTAGGGACAACACTTGCCCTATTAATGGTTAACTGTATTAGGAGTTGCTTGGGAACAATTACATGTTTAGATGAAATTTCGAATTTTAAAAATCTAGTTGACTTAATATTATTGGGGACTAAGGTCAAAATTCAATTTTTGTTTGACATGACCACCATCCTTGGTGTTCTTCCATCTTCACATAATGTGGCTGTGAAATGAAACATTACCATTGGTAGAACATTGGGTACCAAAAATGTTTTAGCAACAAATAATGGTGTTCAATACATCATTGTTGTTACCCATGGCAAGTTACTTGGTGCCTCTAAAAAGTTACAAGCTACAAAAATTCAAACAAAATTCAAAATTTTCAAAAACAAAACACAATTATAATAATAAAACCTTCAACTTCATGACATTTGTTTCAACTAAATCCCATGCAAAACGAAAATAAACCCAATGCTAAAAAACAAAAATAAATCTAGTTATAGCATTATCAAATCTAAATTTTTGAATTAAAAAATTACTCACCCATCCACATAGGAATCCAAGCACAACCAAAACCCTTATGGACACATAAACTTGCATAAAAACTTGTAAAACAAACACAACATAATAGAAGAAAGTGTGTGATTTCAAATTGAGAAAACTAAATTGAGTCACCCTACTCAAGGATTTATATCCCGCCCAAAAGTTCAAATTATTAAAACCTCATTCACACTAGATTTAGTTCCAAGCTAACTTGCCTTAGTTTGTTTATTGTAACTAAGATGTAACTAGCTAAAACATAATAAATTTTTCACAACTTCAATGCTTGAATTATAACTTTAGTATTTTTTTTCCCTTTTTTTCTCATCATTAGGAGGACACATTGATGGATTTTGCCCTCCTCATAGGACTTTGGACTTAGGCATTGGGCTTGGGACTAAGTCCTTCACACTATGGCACACCAACTTCTAAAAATAATGTTGTTTATTCTACCTAAAGGGTTTGATTCCTATAGGATTTTGCCTTTTCTTGGGACTTACGAAATTAGGCCATGTGATGTAGTTGAAATGGCCCTTTGGATGTCTTCTTTCAAACTTCCTAAAACCTATTCTTTATAGGTTGCATTCAAATTCTTAGCAATTGTCAAAATCAATGTTACTTCTAAATTATTAAAATCAACATATGTTAAAACAATAGTAGAAGTGGTAGTTAGTAAGAAGGGATAGTATCAAGGTGAGGTAAAAAGACTAAAAATGTTGCAAGACAAAACATGCATTTTGCAAGAAGCATAATAATCACATGATGTGGTTCCTAATCATAACCAACTATCACATTTGCAAGGATTTGGTGGAACTTAAGGGTTAGGTACCACCAAAGGTGTCAGTTGATGCTAGACTTTTGTATGAATAGTCACCACAATTTTCAAAGGATTTTAGGAAGAACTCAAGTTACAAAAGTCATGTTGGAAAGGAGTAAGAGGATTTGAGATAAAGATAGATGTGTGTGTGTATGAAGGTGTGTGAGTTGGAAAGTACCTTTGGAATGAAAAATATTTAATTTTAAAGGACACACATGCATTTTTTTTCATTGAATTCTTTTCATCACCCATTAGAATTGGGTAGCACATGAGGTAGAATTTTGTTCAATTCTATTGCTTACTTTTGTTGTCATGAATAACTTTGTCTTGAATTTTGAATGTAATTGATTTTGGGAAAATGTTATGGTGGTGTAATTTTAACAAAGGTTCCCAAGTTTAATGATGGTTTAAGTAATTTTGCCCAATATTGATTCAACATGCTTAACATCTCATGCCCAAAAATTATTATTATCACATTTCATTAGAAAGGTAATTAAAACACTTGGGCTTGTGCTACTCCACACTACTATTGTGTATGAAATGATGAAATTTTTTTAAAAAATAAATAGTGAAAATTAAGTTTCATTTGAATGAATATGTATAATGCAACTTGAATTGAATTCAAATACACTAAATGGAATTCACATTACATTGATTTTAGATTAAATTAGTTTGAATTCTTTTCCTAATTTGGTTGAATTGAATTCAACCAAGTTATGAAAATTCAATTATGAAAAGGCACATGCTAATTTGCCTTTTTGTATCCATGTGGGTGGGTTGGTGAAAGGAATGATATATTTAAATATTTATGGAACATTTTTGTAATTCCAATGAAACAAGGGAACCACTTAAATAGTTATGAAATGTTTTCATAAATTGTCATGGTGACAACCACTAATGGGCCTTATACTTGTTTTGTCTAAACTATTTCAAATTATCATATCACATTTTATTATAAAAATAACTAAAACATTTCATAATTCCAAGTTTGGAAACATTTTCAAATATCTTGGATATAAAATATTTTGATAGGATATCACATATGAAGGCACATGTAAACACAATAACTAGAGTCACATGTGTACACCTAGGTGAATGCTTTGAAAATAATCAGTTGGTCAATCAAGTTGACACAAAGACATGATGGATTATTGTGAATGAAACCATAATTTATACATTTTCATGAACTTTTTTGAAATTTTTATATACTTTCATATATATATATAAACCTTTTTTCATGAATATATCATTTTCAAATCATGAAACTCATTTTAAACCAAAATTGAATAACAAAAACATTTTAAAACATTGCTTGACAATTTTTTAAAAACATTTTAAATTCATTTAAAACTTATTCAAATGTTCATGTATTACATTTTAAAATCATCATTATAAAAATTATTAAATAAATCAAATATTGTAACCTAAATTACCACTTATATATATGAAAAATAAAATAAAATGGTTACACTTGCAAAGGCTCATATTATTGAGTTTGCATTCATTTATGAAATACTAATATAAATGACATATTATGTAAATAATATGAATAAGTGTGTATAGTCGAATTTTACAGTTTTTCCCAACAGCTCATGATGGCAATCAATGTTTTTGTTTTCAACAAATTTTGTCAATTTTTGACAAAAAAATTGGGAAAGTTTTGGATTTTTTTATTCAAGTGCTAATTCACCATGTTTTCAATATATATAAAAATGTAGGGTGGGGTGGGAGGGAAAACACCCTAATGGCAACAACCCATAAGAAAATTTTACCAAATTTGCCTTTAAAAAATATGAAAGTGAAAACATTTAAGCATCAACTTTATTAAACCTAATACTTTCAGAATTTGGCGATTTGTTTTTAGAAGTATTTTTCCTCGAAATTTGGCAATCAGAAAACCCCAAAAACCCTTACTTATTTCATCGCTCTTTGAAAAACCCACTTATTTCATCGCAGTCTTCATTCATTCGTTGCTTCTTCGTCTGCTTTCTTGGCTGCTTGGAATTAGGGTTTGGAGCTCACCTTTTGAAACGCGGAGTTGGTTTGTTGTATGCGACGAGGAGTCGGCCGGCCGTCATGGCGATGGCGGGTATGTGCAGTTCCTGCCACAGTTTGGAGATGGGTCGGGGAGATGACGGCTTCTGGTACTGCAGGGTGTGCGGCGCGCAGTCGCAGAATTTTCTGGAGGAAGCGTTTGATCATGACGATGTCCATCTCTTTAACCTCCGTCATGTCCGAGAAAAGAATGTGGCTCGTGGTGAGGACATGATGATGGCTGGGATTTTGGCGTCGCAACAACAGCAACAAGATCAGCAACAACAAGAACTAGGGCTTTTCTCTTCCCAAAATCTTTCTCAACAAAACCTAGCCTTCCTCGGGGATTTTTCTTCTCAATTTGGAGTTCTCTCACAATTCGGCTCGCAGCCTGGAATTGCAAAGATTGAGCAAACTGGACCAGTTTTGCCGGAAAGTCTCGTTGCTCATACCTTGAATTCGCAAGTAGGGTTATCACAGGCCGACAAGCTTTCTTCAAAGATCCGGAGTGTATATGTGGAAGGGATGCAGATTTTACTGCAATTGCAATGTGAGGCTTTGGTGCAAAAATTTGGGGTCAATCCTTTGGTCTGTGGGATTGCTGGACCCGTTTGGATGAGGTTCGTGGCTAGCACTTGCGTTTTCGAGAAGGGGTGGGCAAATGAAGTTTTGTTAGTTGCTGAAGCTCGGGCGCTAAAACCTAGAAAATCCCGACAAAGTGGAATCAGTGAAAGTATGTCTTCTGAACCCTTTTTCTTCCTTCAAATTTCTGCATATACCTACATAGGATCTAAGTGTTTGCAAAATCAAGTTTTGATGGACATAGTTCAGGGTTTAGGGTTTAGGGCTTCAATCTCCAGGGGTTACTTGTTTCATTAGGAGGACAAATCTAACAGTCATTGCAAATCAGAATTGGGAGCATTCACAATCTCCTCTACTTTGCCATGAGCCATGTAGGGTTCAAGGGTTTGTCACTGAGGATATTTGTCAGCCAACCAATTCAATGTGATGATGCTTATTGCACTTATCAATTCTTGGGTTTTGCTTTGTGCTGTGATAAAGCCAACCAACCAAACCAAATCAGTAATGCAGTTTGGTGAGATTCAGACAAGTGCTAACTCTCCTTGAATCTTCAAATCTTCAGGAACAGAGGACAAAGAATCTAAACTGGAGGACAAAGAATTTAAGCGGAAGCGGAAGCTGAGAAAGAGGCATCTTGTAGAGCCCTGGACAACATATGGAGAAAGGGCTCGAAATGTGTGGCTAAAAAATCTTAAGGGACGCATTCCTTTACGAGCAACCCTTGCAATCTTGTTTCTAGTTTGCCATATTGCACGAGAGTCAATTCTCCCTACAGATCTCACAAAATGGGCACTCGATGGCAGTTTACCATACATAGCTGCACACACTGAAATTTCAAAACGCTTAGAGTGGCCTGCTCAGCAGCCACTACCCTTGACCTCAAAGCTCATGTTTAAACCACAGAATATTACAAGTGCCAGAGTCATTGAATACCTCGCTAGCTTAATTGCTGATAGGATTAAGATTGAGCTCCCCCCTGTAAATTTCCATGCAATTGCTAGTCGTTTTTTAAAAGAGTTGGATCTTCCTGTCCAGAAGCTTGGATTTTATGTTTGCCGGCTTTTTGAGTGGTACCCAATCTCTGGCCTATGGTTATCGTCTCAGGAAAGCTGTTTCCCAACTCGTGTCTATGTCATGGCAATGCTAGTGGTGACATTCAAGATAGTTTACAAGCTTGATGGTAGAGATAGTGAAAAGACAAAGTCAACATTGCAACGTTTCAAAGGCCTCAAGGGCACAGTTGCATCTTCAAGCAATGAGGGGAGCAACATGAGGGACTTGCAAGAGAATGATTGTGCATGGGACTCAAAGGAATTTGTGGCCAAATTGGAGAATCAACTGTGTGATGATCATGAGTGCACTGGTGGGTTTGTTTCCAGTTAATAACTGTACAATCTTAACTGAGCATCTATGATCAAATTCCATGAAGAATTGCAGTAACTAGGGTCACTATTACAGTGGACACTTCTAGGGTGCATTTTATTAACCTAAACATATGGATGAATACAACTCTTTATGTGCCTCAAACATGTAAAATGAATGGCACATACACTGCTGTCTTGCAAGATTATCTGATCCAAAGGTTGGCCTGTTTATCTTGTGTGTGTGTTTCGCCTCATAGATTCATGTGAGTGTTGGGCTTGATCAGACGACCAGGAGGAGCTGATGGCCTATTTGAAGTACTGTCGAGATGTCATATTTGCAGGCGAGAGACTGACAACTGATGAGGAACAATTGCGGGACTATTTCTGGGAGCTCTACAAGAAAGCTTCTGAAAAGGTTCTGTATTTCCAGTTTCCCAGCAACTTGTCATGTTTCCAGGCACAAAAGGTCTCTAAATCTTCTGTGATAGAAGCACAATTCCATGAAGCTATGTAGCAAGTATACATCCAGGTCAAGAAACAACTTACACCTGCTCCTTCTGTTTTATTTGTGAGTTGTTGGGGGAGGATCTAGGAGTTTAAGGATGTAGGGTTCAAATTTCATGACATGTTCTCTGAACGCATTCTTGTTTGTGCAGGATGCCTCAGTCAAGTGCAGTAGAGCAACAAATTTGAAAGTGGGGAGAACAGACTCAGAGCAGGAAGGTAGCAAAGCACTCAGGGAAGAGTTTCCCTCTACCTGCACCAATACCAGTCCACAGAGTCAAGCTTCTCTGCACCAGAATTTGAATGACACAAGCTTTGGGCTGGGATCTCATCTTGAATCAAGTAGCAAGGTACTCTCAGAAGCAAAAAGCTTGCAACGAAGGAACTCAAATGACAAACAGAAGAGCTCTGTTGCAGAACTGAGAGCAGTGCCTAAGGAAACTAGCACTCAAGAATTGGAAAATTTGGGATTTTCAATTTTGAATCCAGTAAAAAAAACTCCTCTGAATGATGAGTATTTAAGATACTCAACCTCGCGAGGTGGAAATCGTTATGTGCATAGGGAGTATGTGATAGTACTCCAAGTATGTGCAAAATTTATAAAGGTTGACCCGAGGGTTCTTCATTCTGCTGTCCAAAATGTTGAGAAAGGGCTAGTAAAGTCTGAAAGGGGCATAGAGCAATTTCTTTCCTCTGTAGAAAAGGAACCTTCAGCTGATGAAATGCCTTCTGTAGAGCCAATGGAGGAGGATCTTGTTATGGATGATGATGCAATTTGATTACTGTGACACACTTCAACAAGGATCAACTCCATGGGAATTTGTTGCTCAAATGGTGATGCTGTTGTAGTTGGGTGAAAGTGACACTAACCAGAATGCAAATGTGATGGTATTCAGCAAAAGGGAACAGAAGGTGAGTCTATTGGTGCTACATATTCAAGGCCATACTATATTTTCCTATTTCACTGTAACCCAAGTTTAGAGATCACACTAGTACATTCTTCAAAACTCAATATTCTCTCCTCCTGGATGCTTTATTCCAGTAACTGAGAATTCCGTTGATAAGGATATGATCAACAATGTACCCACAAACTTGCCATCTCCAAATGTCTGGGACTCAAATCTTGTTGCTAGGATTTTCCACCACCAGTCCACGGCCTCCTACAGGCAAGTTGCTGAAATAGGCCATCACTACTTTACTCTCTCAGCACATTCTTTGAATTGCTGTACATGCTCTGATCTCCCTGTGAGTTTTGTGGAGTTGTTGACACTCTCCTCATTCTACCCACGCTACTGTTTGACAGTACTCGTTGATTTTGGATACCAGGAGATGTATGAATGCATATCCTCCTCTTCTAAACTAGTACCTGCTTGTTGTGTTGTGCAAAAGTTTGAGCCTCTGTGCATGTTGAGCATTTGTGCATATTATCCTGAATCATCCTGACTTGTACTATGGGTGCACTGATGCCCTTGTCTACTCTCATAGACATCTTTTGAACTTTCTGAAGATCTACAATGAGGCTGCAGTTTCTTAACTTAGAATTGCTAATCTTGTTGCATTGAATATGTGCAGGAGGAGGAACATTGGTGTTTCAATTTGTGGGACAGGAGCTAACCATTCTCCAACTGCACGGAGCAGTGAAAAGGAATGAGCTGGTGGAGGTATGAGACTTTATGCAATCTAGTACATGTGAAAAATGCAATCTGGTACATTTGTAGTTGTGGGAATTTAGGAATTTAGGAAAGTCATGGGAAATGTGCCAATATATGTGAAAATTAACACAAATAGGTAGAGACACAGTGCACAACAACACTGGAGCACTTTCTGGCAAAACTAGAAAATTTTGTTTCATGAATGTGAAGCTAGAAGGTGAGAAATTAGTAAACATGGTCAAACAGGCAGCACATGAAGAACTACAGAATTGATGATTATCTGAGGGAGAAGAAATCAAAAGCATTTGAATGAATCAAGACAATTGTATGTGCAAGCTGTGCATTCAAATCCATGATATCCTCTCAAGGGCAAGCACCTTTGAGACAGAGGAAGCAATTCCTGAACTGAAACTGGATTTGTTTTCATTGTGCACAGGTAGTCAAGTTCAGTCTTCAAATAAATCACAAGTTCCATATCTAACAACACCCACTTTGCAGCAGTAGACTTGTAAGATTATAATCTATATATCAAAGTCAAGTTGGATGCTAGATGTTGATCTTGGATCTGCAGAATAATCTGGGGAGCCAATGTGAAGAGATAATTAAGATTTACAGATTAAATTTCAATGTTTCATATCTCCCCCACAAATGGGTCCTTCAAGTCAATGTTTGAGTAACTTTGCCCATGCTCCCCATGCTCGGTTCTTGACTTTCTGGTTTGCATGTTCCCGACCAATTCTGCATTTGTTATGTGGCCCTAATCATCTCCTGCCTCTACCAACTTTGTAGACCATCACAATATCCAACACACCGCATCCAATGCTTGCATGTGTATCCATTCGCCTCTATAGGCCATCCTCTGTCCTTTGCACAATATCTAGGGATGGTGAGTATCTCCATGTTTTGTGGAACATGGGTGCAAGAACTTTGCCTGCATTCCCTTTGCCCATGTCCTCACTTTCTATGTTCTCATATGTTTCAACCAATCCCAGATTGCTCTGTGGTCTTGATTGTCTTGCACCTTGACATGCCTTTGTAGACTATCACAACATTCTTTTCACATTGCATCTAGGGCCATAATGAACCACAACATGTAAATACGTCAAGCAAGAAAATAACGTGCAATTTTGAGTTTTGTAGTAGTTCCATTGAAAAATTGTTTAGATTGCCAAAAGCATTTTCAAGTATACATCAACCATATTTGTGTTTTCTCTTGCAGTTGTTCTAAAATTGTACAATGGATGAAAGACTTAGAAATTAGAATATGGGTGTTATTGATTGCACTTGTATGTTGTCAAGCCACACCATTGTTTAAAATCCTCAATGATATAACACATCTTTAGTCTTATTGATTGAAAAATCAATTTGATAATTTAACAAAATTTATTATAGGGACAAATTTGTGTAACACTAAATATACAATGGACTTCCCTATTGCAAACAATTCTTCACATAAGAAAATTACAACCATGTGTGGGTTTTAAAATGGCATAAAACACCCAAATCTTGATATGGATGTTTTTTTTTATATTCGGTATTTTGCTTCACCAAAATAGGCCTTATCTATCTACAATTTTAAAGAAGGTGGAGTTCGTCAACCTAAAGTTTTCCACCCAAGTGCATTCATGACTCAAGGGTTCATATGAAGTGTAATTAGTGTTTAGTTTACATGATTAGATTCGTGTTTAATTCCAAAGTTTCATGAATGTTTAATATATTTATATCATTTTTTAATATATTAATGTAGCATGTGAATAAATCTAAAAAAATCCAATATATATAAAATATCCAAAAATATCTTTAAAGCACTATAACTAATTTTTAATTTATCATTTTAACATTATTTTAACGATGTTTCAAAATTATTTAAATATTTTTTGGCCAATCTTACATTGCCACATGAGTCTATCAATACAAATTCATGATTGCCTATCATGACTCTTAAGGTGCATCCTAAATTGATTAATTTGTGAATGTACCCACCCATCAACCATTTTCATATTTAGTGAATGGGAATTTGAAAACTCAATTATGCTTCTTGGTTTCATTTAGAATGCTTTAAGTAGTAGGATAGAACAAGCAAAACATTTGAAAAATACAAGTCATGAAGTGTATGTACACATAGGAGAAACTAACCATTTTTTAAAACAATTATTAAATTCGTGACATCAAACAAAACAAAAAGAGAGTTTGGAAAAGGGAATTGTGTTTTTTTTGCTTCACCTAATGCTTTAATTTTCAAGGGATAGAACATATGAAATGCTTAAAGTATACAATTCATGAAGTGCGATTACATATAGGAGAAACTAAGCTTTTTCTTTAGCAATTATTGGATTCATGACATTAAGCAAAAAAAAAGCTTTGAAAAAAGAATTGAAGGTATGGTTCACAATTTAAAAGAACATACACCCCACATTGAACTATACTTTTTTGTGTGTTTCATCCATGATATGTAATAATAGAAAGTGAAATGAAAAAGGAGGGAAAAAGTGTGCATGTACTCCAAATGGGCAAAAGAGAGCAAAGAAAAAAGAAGTAAAGGAAACAAAAGGAAAGTCAACAAATTAACAAAATAAAATAAAGGAAATGAATGGAAAAAAGAAAGGGTAAAATGACATCACTACCATAAAGATGTTGAAAGAGATGGTGTTGCATCTCTTCAAGTTGTGGCCATGATGTGAACATGAAATTAACAAAAACTCCACTATGTAGCATCACTTGATGTGATGATTCTATGCGAATCATCATAATTTGAAGTAGAGTAAACTTTTTGAATACCCTAACATGGCATTATATGTGTGAATATGAAGACTAATGCTAATTACCATCAATCATGATAATAAATTTCAACATGTCATGTGTCATTTTTACAATTGCTACCTAGGTGGTGCCTACCACTAAAGATGTTAACACCATGTGTGAAGGCAACATAAGCAATGTTTGTACATTCTTGTATGCCATTTGAATATGGGTAATTTTGAACCCATTGATTTTTGTAAACAAAAATTTATGCCTTGTGATTACATGCAGCTTTGTGGCCATAGTAAATCAACACCCATGGATGCACCAAGCATGATGACTAGTGTGTGGATAGGAAACAATTCTCTTGGGTTGTATTCATGTCCCATACCTTACCATGATGAATACCTATGTACTAACCATTCACATCCATCTACTTAATAACCACCACATTTGGCACATATTTCCCTACCTACAAATAACCCCTCACATTATCTAGCTATTTATTAATTATGATGCTTACCCATTTAGATTTTTACCATACATTGATGATGCATTGGTGGGTGCTAGGTCACTTAATCCTTAGTATGCCAATTAGTAAATAAGTAAACATTTTATTGGTTCATTAAAGTTATGAAAACATTTGTACTTATGATTTGGTTGGTTTTGAAATATTTTGAAATTATAGATTAGGCAATATTTTGTATCACAACCAAAGGCTTTATTGAAAACCTTCATTTGAGATTTCATTCAAGTATTCGTTAACATTTTCATTCATGACCTTGGAGGGGTGGAAATAGTGTGATAAAATATTGAATTAAACAATGTTGTTGTGATGGGGCATGTTTTAATAAGGCAAAAAAATATATACATATATTGATGAGGCATGCATTTGAGGATTGCACATTCTCCTTTAAATAGTACAAATCACTAGTTTTTTTTCCAAAAGAATAAATCTTACTTTTAAAATATTTTTATTTAAAAAAATTCAAACTTAAAAGGTTAGAGAAATTTTTTATTGTATTCGAAGGGCACTTTAAATTTTTTAACATCCCTTTTAAAAATAAGAATGGATCTTACATTTACTATTTGCAAGCAAGAAGGAGCTTACACCTACTTAAACACACAATTTTTTCCTTTAAGTGTAAATTCCTTGCCATTTTTATTGTTTTATGATCTAAATTTATTTAAGCTTATGATAAGGTTCATTATGTGTTTTATGGTGATTAAGATTAATGGGTAGAGGAAATTCCCAAAATGGGAAATCAAACTTGACAACCACTTCATTCTATCCTAGGCCTATTATTTTGGGGATGCCCCTACCCTTAAGCTTTCCCTACACAAAAGATCTCCTCGTTCCCATCATCAGCATTTCTTTTGAAAATTTCAAAGAATGCAAACCTCATCCATTATAAGGTGAATATACTTTCTTATGAAAAAAAAAATAAAAATCTTCAATTATGGGACATGCACCAAAGCAAAAATAACCACCTCTCTAAGGTGAAGAAAAGTAATGGGATTGGCTACTACCCAACTTTAGATTATGTGATGATGGGAGTGGCTACTACCCAACTTTAGATTATGCATTCATTGGAAACCTTTTATGTATTATGGAATGTGGCAAGATTAATAAAGCAAATTGTCATTATGTTTAGTGATAATGTTGGTTATGAAATAGTTGAAATAATGCCAAAATAAAACAACATAATCAAGTACAACTTAGTTGTGTGTGAACCACCATTGGGTTAACAAGCTTTTCCCTTTTTACACATCATGTAAACTCTCCACTTTGCCCTTGCCATAAGTAAGGAACTACATATGTAAGTGGGTAAATATCATAGGTATGTAGGCAAAGAATCAAATTTGTTACCACCAAGTAAGTAAAACTCTTGGTGGAGATTTTGGTAGATAGATGTAGGTCGATGGTTCAACATAGTTAGCCGCTTCCATGTGACAAATACAACAAAGAAAAAAGAAGGTATATTGTTCACACACCACCAATCTTGCATATAGTGCATTGGTGGGCGTTGTTTTATTTTGGTCACTCTCAAGTTGTTAACCTACTTTCCATTCCCTTACAATAGGATATTAGTTGATCCTCATTGAATTAAGACATTAACTCCTACCGATTGGTAGTTGAATTATCACATCGAACATTTAACATTAGTAATCAAATTATGATTTATATCCTGCTTATTTTGCTTGTGTTTTTTTGCAATAATTTATTCTACAACATTTCTTCACTTTCAAAAATTGGGTCTACCATTTCCTTTTTCT